>Ga0194112_10001363_pt1 | contig 36049 bp, 31 predicted proteins | sample TA2MahC400mmetaG_FD_146191 | JGI IMG/M metagenome (GOLD analysis project Ga0194112, IMG submission 146191) | Freshwater microbial communities from Lake Tanganyika, Tanzania - TA2015016 Mahale Deep Cast 400m | ecosystem: Environmental > Aquatic > Freshwater > Lake | place: Tanzania: Lake... | reverse complement strand
GTCGTTGCGACTCGAAACCGAGTTTTCACAGGAAACCCTGGATTCCTGCCTCCGCAGGAATGACGATCCGGGAAGAGCAGGATGGCATAAATTGTTTATTGGTATAACACATTAACCTTTAAATATAGAAGCTCAGGAAACTCAGGAAAAGTAAACCCCAATTGTAATATTTCCTATTGCCTTGATAAAATAAAATTGCTATAAATAATTATATGGAGGTGGGATTATGTATAAAAAGATTTTGGTTCCATTAGACGGTTCGGAGTTATCAAAAAAGGCCTTGGATCAGGCCGAGAAGCTGGCCAAGACCTTTGACGCTGAAATCATTCTATTTCAGGTGGTCCCCTTTATGCCTATTTATGGGTCGCCAGAGTTGGTGACACCCCTCATCATCGATGAGAAGCAGAAGGAAGCCGCAGAGAGGTATCTCATGGACCTCGCTGAGGAATTGAAAAAGAGAGGCCTCAGTGTGACTTCGATGGTGAGGACAGGACAGCAAGTGGCTGTGGAGATCATCGACTTCGCAAAAGAGAGAGGGGTGGATCTGATTGCCATGTGTACACATGGTCGCTCTGGAATTACACGGTGGGTTTTGGGAAGTGTTACCCTCAAGGTCTTAACCCGGGCGGAAACGCCCATCCTTCTTATCCGTTCAAAGGAATGATCGCTGCGACATGGAGACGATCCTCATCGGACTTTATATTGCCTGTGAGTTGATCGCTAATGTCACTGCCTCCAAACCTGTCCAGTTAGGAGGAATTGTCGTCCCGGCTGCTATCTTCATCTATACGCTCACTTTTACCCTGATCGATCTGATTAACGAATCTCTTGGTAAACAGGGAGCGAGGAAGGTGATTTTGGCTGCCTTTATTGCCAACCTTCTGCTTGCTGGCTATGTTCAATTGGCTGTCGTCCTTCCCCCTGCTTCTTTCTATTCAGGACAAGAGGCCTTTGCCGGGGTTTTAGGGAGTACCCCCAGGATCGTATTTGCCAGCCTGACGGCCTACCTCATCAGTTCCCTCATCGATGCCGAAATATTTGCCTTCTGGAAAACCCGCATCCGAGGGCCAAAGTGGATCAGAGTATTAGTTAGCAATGCTATCTCCACCGGAGTCGATAGTGTGGTCTTTATCAGCATTGCTTTCTATGGGATCATGCCCATCTGGGTTCTTATCAAAGGCCAATATATAATAAAGATGGCGATCACAATTGTTAGCCTTCCCCTGATCTATTTTATAAAAGGCAAGACAAAGGGTGGACACACATTGCTTTCGGCGGAGGTAGGGAAAAAATGAAAAAAGAACATGTCTTTCTCATCTTTATCCTTTTTTTCACTTTCCTCGTTTTCTATCTCTTCTACCGAATTCTCTCTCCCTTTCTGGAACCCATTTTCTGGGCCATCATTATCTCTATCGTCTGTTATCCTTTCTTCCAAAAGTTACAACGTATCATGAAGCAAAGGAGGTCCCTTTCTGCAATGACCATGACGCTTTTGGTGGTCTTTATCCTTCTCCTCCCACTCACTCTTTTAATCGTAAACCTGGCGAATGAGGTGGTGAAAGGCTACTATTGGGTCGAAGAGATGACAAAGGAAGGCCGTCTCCAGGCCTATCTGGAGCAGATTAGGGGAATACCTATTCTCGATCGGGCTTTTGAAAAGTTGGGGCAATACATTGATCTTTCCCAGATAGATCCTCAACATCTTCTCTTAAAAAATATCCAAAAAGTGAGCACCTTCTTTTTCAACCAATCTTCTATCATTCTAAAAGGACTTTCCGGCTTCGTCATCGGATTTCTATTCGCCCTTCTCTCTCTTTACTACCTCTTCAAAGATGGCCATCATCTTTTTGAAACATTAAAAGAGATTCTCCCCATCAGGCCCAAGGAAAGGGATCTGCTCTTTCATCGCCTTCAAGAGATGATCATTGCAACGATCTACGGAGGGGTCCTGATCGCCGTGATCCAGGGTCTGCTCGGTGGGGTATCCTTTTGGATTCTCAGAATTCCGTCTCCTGTTCTCTGGGGAACAGCGATGGCCCTTCTTTCCTTCATCCCCTTTGGCGGAACAGCCCTCATCTGGGGTCCCACCGCTATTTTTTTGTTCATCCAAGGGACCTTCATAAAAGGGATCATCTTGTTGGCCATTGGAGTCTTCATCATCAGTATGGTGGATAACGTTCTCAGACCATTTTTTGTGGGTGCAAGAACTAAGATTCATCCGTTGCTGCTCCTCTTTGCAGTCCTGGGAGGAATCCAGGTTTTCGGAATGATCGGGTTGGTGGCTGGTCCGCTGATCGCCGTCCTTTGTATCACCCTCATCGAAATCTATATCCAAGGAGTCAAATAATTGTGGATTGAAGATTGTTGAATGCGGAATGAAACTCCGAAATCCGCAATCCGAATTCCGCAATCTTAAAGATCGGGAGCATCTATAATTTCAACCTTAAATTCTTTAGCTTGAGGCGGTAAATTTCTGAAGATCACCATGAAGGGAATCGTTTGACCAAAAGAAGCGATCATCTCCCTCTCCATTTGAGGTATTACCTTCATCTCCCCTTTGAAAAAGTCAGGGGGGAGGTTTTTTAATTCTTCCCGACCCATGATGCGACCGCAGATTGCCTCCTTCTCAGCTACCTTGGCCTTGTTCTTATCATAAATCACTACTCTCAACTTAATATGTTTCTTCGAAAGCCGAGATTTATTATCAACCTTCCCCTCGATAATAAATAGAGGAACCTTTCCTACCTTCTCCTCATATCCATTCAAATCTTTCACGATCAAGACTTCTTTTTCAATCCCCAAGATCCTATCCCATAGATCGGTGATCTTTTTGAAGGGGGTTTCTAAATAGGGGAAAAGTTTGCCCTCAGGCCCCATTTCAGTTGAAATGTAGAAAATAGCAAAGACCAGTAAGATCAGGATGATGATGGCATAGAAACGGGAGGACCTTCTCCTCTTCCTCTGAAACCTCCTCTCCTCTTTCATCATCCTCTTTGGTTTGGCGGTCTTGACTTCAGCCGCCTTCACTTCTTTAAGCCCCATTTCTCTCTTTTCTATTTCAACTGAGGAAGGAACTTCTGCTTCTTTTTCACTTAGCTCCATCAATTCTCCATGATATTTGGCAAAGGTTTCGAAATCTTCTATGATCTCCTCCTTTGTCTCCGGAGGAGGGACGACATAAAATACATGCTGACACTGGGAACAACGAACCTTTGCGCCTTTGGCCGGGATCCTGGAGTCATCCAAATTAAATTTAGTTAAACAAGAGGCACAGGTAATGATCATAGAAAAACCCTTTTTTGACAATTTTTTTAAAAAAAGTGGCTTATACCACCTACAGATGAATAGGGGAGGATGTTGAAATTATGATGAAAGGGAAAGGAAAAATCAAGAATAAAAAAGTCGGAAGGACACAAATATCAAATGTCAAAACTCAAAATCCAAATGAAATAAAAATCGCGCCAAATTCCAAAGTTTAGACCTGTTCTTGTCGGGTTCAGCAATTTGAAATTCCGCCTTGTAGGCGGAGGGTTATCGTCCCAATCGTTTTTTGAATTCCTCCTTCAGCATAGGGACGATTGTAAATAGGTCGCCGACAACACCATAAGTGGCAATCTTGAAGATGGGGGCCTCAGGGTCTTTATTGATGGCGACAATGATATCCGATGTCTTCATCCCAGCTTGATGTTGAATGGAACCCGAAATTCCACAGGCGATATAGATCTTGGGTCTGACGGTACGGCCGGTCTGCCCAACTTGATGTTCATAAGGAATCCAGCCCGAATCGACGGCTGCACGAGAAGCTCCCACAGCAGCACCTAAGACCTCAGCCAATTCGCGGATCGGCTTAAAACCTTCTGGCCCCCCCACGCCTCTTCCCCCTGAGACGATGACCTCTGCATCAGCCAGATTGACTGTCTCTGTTCCTTTGATGAATTCCAAAATCTTTGTCCTGACCTGATCCTCGGTCATCGGCAACGGTTCCCGGATCACTTCTCCTTTTCTTGAGTCATCCCTCGCCGGCATAGGAAAAACCTTTGGCCGTACTGTGGACATCTGTGGTCTGTAATTAGGATAGTCGAGAATTGTTGCCATGATGTTTCCTCCACAGGCGGGGTGTGTCTGTTTAAGATATTTTGTCTCGGGATCGATATCCAACCCTGTGCAATCAGCCGTTAACCCGCACTCTATAGTGGTTGCTACGGTTCCAGCAAAATCTCGACCCTGAGTGGTTGCGCCGAAGAGGACGATTTCAGGCTTATATTTCCGAATGAAGTTCACTGCCGCAGAGGCGAAAGGATCGGTCCGATAAGGTTCAAGCAGAGGGCTCTCAGTGACATAGAGCTTTTCCGCTCCATAAGCAATCGCCTCTTTGATAAAACCATCGACACCTTTTCCAAAGAGCATTCCGCATAATTTACACCCCAAGGCATCAGCAAGCTTTCTCCCTTCACCCAGAAGTTCGAAAGAAACACTTGAAACCTTCTCCTGCTCATGCTCGATAAAAACCCAGACATCCTTATAGGTGCTGGTATCAATCGTCACAGCCTTTTCTTCCTTTTCCACAGTGATCGCATTCACCGGACAGGCATCCACACAGGCCCCGCAGAAGTTACACTTCTCATCGACCACAGCAATCCCTTCTTTCATACTCAGTGCCCCGAAGGGACAGGAAGGGAGACAGGATTCACATCCTGTACAGGTATCGGCATCGATCAATAATTTGGCCATTTGCTTCTCCTCCTTATCGTGTTTCGTGATCCGTGAATCGTGATCATTACCAAATCCCATTTCTATTCATGGTCCTCACGAGTCACGAGAGACGAGTCATGAGTCACTTTTTATTTAATAAATTTGGATTCCATCAATTTATTCACCAGAAGGGGAACCACCTCGGTTACCTCCCCTTTTAAAATCTCACCGACTCCTCCTCTGGCCTCTGGGGAAAAGACCCTCATCACCCAGGTGGGCGATCCCTTTAATCCAATTCGATTCTCATCGACATTGATATCTTTGGCGGTCAAGGTTGGAATCTGAGCCTTGGCAGCCTTCTTAATGCCTAAAAGGGAGGGGAGCCTGGGCTCGTTGATATCTTTGACAACAGTGATCAGGGCAGGAAGTGAAGATTCTACAACCTCTCTCCCATTCTCCAACATCCGTTCCACGACAACCCTCTTTTTTTCAATGTCAATCTCCCTGACTTTAGAGACATAGGTGAGCTGTGGAATTCTTAAACGTGTCGCAATACCAGGACCTACTTGAGCCGTATCTCCATCGATGGCTTGCTTGCCGCAGATCACGAGATCTGCACCTCCAATCGACTCGATCGTCTTGGCCAAGGTATAGGCTGTCGCCAGTGTATCCGCTCCTGCGAAAGCCCTGTCTGATACCAGATAGACCTTATCCGCACCTACAGCCAAAGCATTTTTCAAAACATCGATCGCCTGTGGAGGACCCATGCTGATCACGTGGACCTCTCCTCCATGCTTCTCTTTGATGAGAAGGGCTTCTTCTACAGCGTACTCATCGAAGGGATTGGTGATGCTTGCCACACCCTCCCGGATCAGTGTGTTTGTCTTTGGATCAATCTTCACATCCGTCGTATCTGGAACCTGTTTGATGCATACTGCGATCTTCACTTTCTCCTCCTTATCTCCCTTTAAAATTGGGTTTCCGCTTCTCGATGAAGGCGGTCATGCCTTCTTTCTGATCTTCTGTAGCAAAAACGAGGCCGAAGGCATGGGATTCTAATAAACAGGCTTCTTCGAGATCCATATTGAACCCGGCATCCACCAACATCTTTGCCAATCTCACCCCAACGGTTCCATTGTTAGCAATCTGGAAGGCCATTTTTTTAGTCTCCTCCATCAGGGAGGTTTGAGGAAAGACCCGATTAACGATGCCCATCTCAAAGGCCTCTTGAGCGCTAACCATCTTCCCTGTGAGAATGAGTTCTTTTGCCCTCCCTTTTCCTATGAGGCGAGGTAGCCTTTGGGTTCCTCCAAAACCCGGAAAGACTCCTAAGGTCACCTCCGGAAGGCCGAACTTTGCATTTTCAGAGGCGTAAATAAAATCACAAGCAATGGCGATCTCTGTCCCTCCTCCCAGTGCAAAGCCGTTGACGGCTGCAATGACGGGTTGGTCAAGGTCTCGGATCATCTTCAATGTGTGGTGGCCCAATTTTGAAAAGTTGATAGCCTCGATGAAATTCATCCCTTTCATCTCTGTGATATCGGCTCCTGCGACAAAGGCCTTTTCTCCAGCTCCAGTCAGAATCAGAACCTTCAACTCTGGATGCTCTTTAACCTCTTGAATCCCCATCTGGATATCTTTGAGGGTCTCGATGTTAATGGCATTAAGGGCTTTAGGTCGATTGATCACAAGAGTTCCGATCTCACCTTCGAATGACAATAGGATATTTTTATATTCCATCTTTTCTCCCCCTCATGTCCGTGTCTGGTATCCGCGTCCGTTTCTGTTTTTACGGGCACGTGACAAGAAGCGCGGTCACGGTTTACCCTGAACTCCTAACTTTTTTCAATGACCATGGCCATGCCTTGGCCCCCACCGATACAGAGTGTAGCGAGTCCCAGATTGACCCTTCTTCGTTTCATTTCATGGAGGAGTGTGACAATCAACCTCGCCCCTGTGCATCCAATGGGATGGCCCAGAGAGATTCCACTTCCATTTACATTGGTCTTTTCCATATCGAATTGGAGTTCCCGAATACAGGCGATCGCTTGTGAAGCAAAGGCCTCATTCAATTCAATCAGTCCAATGTCGCCCAGAGAAACCTTTGCCCTTTTCAATGCCTTCCTTACTGCAGGGATAGGGCCAAGGCCCATATAGGCTGGGTCGACCCCTCCGGTGGCATAGGATCGAATTGTTCCCAAAGGCTCCAGATTCAACTCTTTTGCCTTTTCTTTTGACATTAAAAGTACTGCCGAAGCGGCATCATTGATCCCCGAGGCATTTCCTGCGGTCACTGTCCCACCGGGTTTGAAAGCCGTTGGTAACTTGGCCATCTTCTCTAAAGAAGTATCCATTGGCCTTTCATCTGTATCGAAGATCAATGGCTCTCCTTTCTTTTGAGGGATCGTTACTGGAACGATCTCCTCCTTAAAAATTCCATTCTTGATGGCGGCTCTTGCCCTCTGGTGGCTGAGCAATCCTAATTCATCCTGCTCCTTTCTCGAAATCCCAAATTTCTCGGCGATATTCTCGGCCGTAAATCCCATATGGTATCCATAGAAGATTTCATAGAGGCCATCGAAGACCATCAAATCGACCATCTCCTGGTTAAACATCCTTGCACCCCAGCGACCTTGAGGGAAGGCATAGGGGACTTGACTCATATTTTCCATACCCCCTGCTACCACTACATCTGCTTCGCCCAACTGGATCGATTGAGCACCTAAAGCAATTGCTTTCAAACCTGAGGCACAGACCTTATTAATTGTAAATGCGTTGGTTTCCTTTGGAATTCCTGCATATATCGTTGCCTGCCTGGCTGGATTCTGGCCTTGGCCTGCTTGGAGAACATTGCCCATGATCACTTCATCGACCTGAACCTCTTCCACCCCTTGGTCCCACTGGTAATAGGTTTTCTCCAATTCTGTCATTTCAGCCCACTTGAATGCATCAGGAGCCACCTCTAAATTTTCTTTCTTTGTGACTGGCTTAAGACAAACTTTTTTAAATATCTCTCTAATGGCTGTAGAGCCTAATCTAATAACAGAAACATCCTTCAAGGAAGCCCCAAATGAACCGATTGCTGTTCTCGCCCCACTCACAATAACCACTTCTCTCATCTGATTCTCCTTTTAGTTTCGGTCAGTAACAATAAAAAAGAGGGGGATATAATAAGACCAAAAGATAATTTTCACAAGTATGTCTTTTAGCCTAAAACCGTTTATTTGTCAACATCTTTTTCTCAAAATGGTCTATCAATAATCTCTTTTTAATTTTGATAACTTAGAAGCCATCAATACGGCTTTAATAAGATTGGTTGGATCTGCCAATCCCTTTCCAGCAATGTCATAAGCTGTTCCATGCCCTACAGATGTACGAATAAAGGGTAATCCCAAGGTGAAATTGACAGCCTCCTTAAAATCGAACATCTTTATAGGTATGAGGCCTTGGTCGTGATACATGGCAATCACTACATCAAAGTTATATTGACCTGATATGTTGAAAAAAGAGTCACTGGAAAAAGGCCCATCGACCTCCAAACCCTGAGACCTCTTTTCTTGGATAGCAGGGATAATCTGCTCTCTCTCTTCCTCTCCGAACAATCCCTCCTCTCCACAATGGGGATTTAGACCGAGGACAGCTATCCTTGGATGGGAAATTCCAAAATATCTCTTTAACCCTTCATCTGCGATTTGAATCGTTGAAAGGATGCGATCCCGAGTGATCCATTTCGGGACTTCTTTGAGAGAAAGATGAGTGGTTACGAGAACAATCTTCCACTTCGATCCTAAAAACATCATAGCAACTAAGGGGGTCTGAACTAAATGGGCTAAAAGTTCTGTATGGCCTGAAAAAGGATACCCAGCTGCATTGATTGCCTTCTTATTGATGGGGCATGTGGTAATGGCATCCACCTTGCCGCTCCTTACCCATTTGACTGCATCTTCAATATATTTCACCATTGCCTCTCCGCACTTCCTGTCCGGCTTTCCAAATCGAAGGGTGGCTACATCCAATCGACTTAATGGAAAAAGAAATATTTTTTGTGGATGATATCCTTCTCTTGGTATCTCCTCAACGACTTCCACTTTTATGGGAAGGCCTTCCATCTCGATGGTCTTTAAAAGTACCTCTCGATCGCCAAAGACAATGGGGCGGCAGACTCGAAACAGTTCTCCCATCGATAAAGCCTTCACAATGATCTCAGGCCCAATTCCTGTTGGATCGCCCATAGTGATTCCGATGATGGGAAGCGTCAAATTTTTTTCCCCTTCCTTGAGTTAACTCATAGGTTTTACTTTATTAAAAAATTACGCCCTCTTAAACCAGACCGAATGGGGACCCCTTTCACCTAAGCCGTAACGCATGATGGGACCTTCAGTAAAATCTATACTGTAATTAGCCGGATTAGTTCCTCCATATCTGTAACACTCTCCAATTCATCAATCATTCGAATAATTCGTTTGGAAGTTCCATCTGGTAAATGACTCGCCGAAAATCCTGCACTGTATTGAAATTTATCAATAATTTCCTCCCTGCTCAGAGGGATTTGTTTGCTCCCTCTTCGATAATTCACCTTTTTAGAGTACTCTCTGCCTTCTCTTGTAAGAATGCGAACGATCGTGGCTCCAAGACCTTCCTTCACTAAATCGTCATTGACTCTTGGGTGAACTTTTTCAGCAATCCTAAGCACTTCTGGGTCACTAATCATTTCTGGCATAATATCCTGTAATTCAAATCTTCTTCGTACCAAAGCATTGGCTACGGTATATTGATAGCTAAACTGAGCGCTACCTTGAGGGTTCGCTCCAATCTTAAAAGGATTCCCTAACATGTTATAGAAGAATTTAGTCGAATCTACCGTGATTTCATCTACATCCTCAGGTCTTATATTTGTCTCGCTTGCCAGTTGGAGTGTTGCATCTATAGCTGAGCCAGTACCTCCACAAGCAGGATATTTTTTGAAATTAGTCTCAGTGGCACCTAAAAATTCTATCCCCAGCTTGTCAGTCAATATCTTCATGTCATACTTGTCGTTCGAAAAGAGGTGAAAAAAGCCATAAATACCCTGTAAAGTGTTTTCTCCGCCGCTAATCCCTCTCTTCGCCAAAAGTGCTGATTCTATACCTGACCTGGAGGTTAAACCTTCTATCACTCTTATCATCAAAGCACCATCGATATTAGGCTGATAACTACCTGCAGAACGATTGAAAGCAATGGCTAAAGTATCCAGCATTTGTCTTTCATCAAAGCCCAGAATCTTTCCAGTTATTGCTGCCACTCCCAAGATGCCACACACACCAGTGGGTTCAAAACCATTGTAGTCAGAAGTAGCGAAGTGAATCCTGGCGGCAAGATCTTCGCCAGCTATAATAGCAGTTAGGAAATCTTTTCCATTCACACCTTGACACATTTCAGCCACAGCTATTGCAGAAGGAATAGAAGCAGCGCTCATATGTACTCCACGAGCCCAGGTGGTGTCAAAGTCAAGGGCACGAGCCATAGCGCTATTGACAAAGGCAGCATTGGGACAGGGGACTTTGTCACCATAGATCATAATTATACTTTCTTTTTTTCCACCCCATTCTAAAACCTGCTCTCTAAGGGAAAGGCATCCTGGGGCCGCGAAACCAGCCATCATACAGCCGATCGTATCAAGAATAGCAAGCTTCGTAATATTGATGGCATCTGGGGTTAAATCTTTGTAATCTATCTCGATAACATTCTTAACGAGTCTTTCTAAAATGTCCATTCCCACATTTCCTCCTGGTTAGATGAGGTCGTTTTTGGCAGCGGTTTTTAGTGGTGGCCTTCTCATCATCAATTGCTTAACGCTAATGAATATAAAAAGGGTAAGCCCAATAAAAAGAAATATATAATTTTCTGTGACAAAGTACCCTAAGAGAGCTAATAAAGATATACCGGATAGGGCCCTTTCCCAAAGGTTAATAACTGTTATATAGTAATTGACGATCAGAACTTGTAAACTTACAAGTAACCCCAGACAGGCTATTAATCCTAATACCGCTCGAAGAGAAGAGGCTATCGGTTCCAATAGCAGCACCGGGTTCCAGATGATCAAAACGGGCAGGACAAAACCAGCAACCGATGCCTTAACTGCCTCAAATGCCGTAGGCATATATTTTGCTCCGGCTAACTTTGAAGCAATAATCGCCCCCATGCCTATAGGTGGTGTAACCATCGAAAAGCAGGCATAGAAGAAAACAAAGAAGTGGGCTGGTAACATAGGTATTCCCATTTTGAGTAGCACCGGAGCACTCACCATAGCCACTATGATGTATACTGCCAGCGTGGATACTCCACAGCCAAGAATAATTGATATTAGCGCAACCATTGTTAGCGCGATGGCAACATTTCCGCCACTCAACATCTCTACTAAGGCTGGCAGTTTCATTCCCAAACCGGTCAAGGTTAGAGTTTGCACTATTAACCCCATACAGGCACAGGATACGGCAATTTCAGCTCCAGCTAAGGCCCCAGTAGTGAAACCCCTCACCCATGTGATGAGGGAACCGCGCGTTTTCTTTCTGATAAGACTTAACAAGATGACAGATATTATCCCACAGAATGCAGAGTACATTAAGCTCTTACCAACCACCAAACAGTATACGATGGTGAAGAGTGGAAGGATGAATAGAGGTGCCCTCAGTAATAACTCTTTATAATCTATTTGTTCAATCATTCGGCTCGTGATGCCCATTTTCCCTGCCTGGAAATGCGTATACAACCCAACGACAAGGAAATAGAGTAGGGCTGGTATAACGGCTGCTACTGCTATCCTCAGGTAGGGTATTCCCGTCACGCCAGCCATGGCAAAAGCAGCCGCTCCCATTACTGGTGGCATAATTTGACCTCCAGACGATGCTGCGGCTTCGATGGCACCAGCTTGCTCTGGTTTATAGCCAACCCTTTTCATCAGTGGTATGGTAAATGACCCGGTAGTAGCAATATTCGCCCCCACACTTCCGGTAATCGTTCCGACCATGGCACTAGTTACTACCGATGAGATCGCCGCTCCAGATCTCAGCCTTCTCCCTACTATTCTCCCAACCTGTTCGAAGAAGCCGGTCGCCCCTGATACTTGCATGATCGCACCGAAAAAGACGAATAGAAATATATAGCTTGCCGAGATACTTAGAATCTGCCCATACACTCCGCTAAGGCCGATGGATAGGTGTGCTATTACCTTGCTCGGTGCCAACCCTATACCGCGCAGAGCCCCCGGAACATAGTACCCCAGGAAGGCGTAAGCTATGAAAATAATAGCAATCACGGGCAATATCCATCCGAACGACTGCCTAGTGGCTTCAAGGACTAAGATAACTATGATGACACCTACTACCAAATCTAAGAAGGTATTAAACCCTGCCCTTATCTCGAGGTCTTCAAAAAGGATCCCGACATAGGTGATACAGGCTACAGATAATATCAAGAAAGCTATGGTTAACAGCCTGGCCTTTCTTCCCCTGTTTTTAAATGCAACTAACAAAGTAAGTAGAAGGGCAAAACCCAGATGAGCGTTCTGGAACTCAATACCTCCAAGGATCAGATATTGAGTGCTCATCAGATGAAAAATGGCCATAGCAACTCCCACCATTGCTATGGCCATGTCTATTAGTCCCCAGGCTTCCCCTCTCCTCCTCTCAACTTTGCTCACTTCGTACAGCCTCCATTCATGGCTCGTTATTCCCCGATGATAAGAGATTCAATGTCTATTTCGCTCTTAATCCGAGATTCCTATCTTTAATCCCTTTTCTTTATAAAACTTAATTGCACCAGGATGGTACTCAGCCTCCGTGGCAGCAAGTTTGGGCATATATTCTGGGTAGAGGCCTTTCATCGAAACATGATAGGGCCAAAACTCTTTATAGTTTTCGTATATCATCCGGCATACTTCATACACCAGATCATCACTCATTTCGACGTCAGCGAACCACCCATTAGCAAATCTAGAGCATGGAAAAGGTTCACGTTGCTCTGGACCTAAAGCTCCCGGTGGTAATACTGTTGGGAATAATGGAAAGCCGCTTTTTTCCCGAGCACGGATCACATCCTCCTTAGGGAAAGGGATGTAATGATAGGGTATCCGTAACGCTTTAAGTTCATCCAGAGCAGGACTTGGGGCTACCTTATCAACTCCTATGTAGATCGGGTTGCAAATAGCAACATCTACCATACCATCCCTGAGAGCCTGGATCGATTCGGTCCAACCTAAGTAGTGAATTTTTACCTTGTCAAATATCTCCCAACCATATTTTAGAAGCATCTCAGGGTCCATTGTGCCAGCGCTTCCCTTCGGCGGAAGTCCAATCCTCTTACCTACAAAGTCCATCGGGGTCTTAATTTTCGGATCTGTGGCAACATAAGTGTGAGCTACCCATTGAGCCAGTGAGATTGCTCTCGCACCCTTATATGACACCTTGAAGAATGGGGGAACGGCGTTCACTGCGAGGTAGTTCGAAGCCCACGTTCCGTAGCCCAGGCTGTCCTTCCTTTTCTTTGGCTCCTCTAAGAACGTTTTTAGATTAGCTAATGTTCCTGGGGTTTCTATAACTGTAGCTTGAAGCAAGGGGGAGTGCTTGTTTATGATTTCACTCAAAGCAAAACACGCCACATATCCACTTCCCCCGAACTTCATCGAATTTATGTTAATGGCTACCTTATCACGAGGTGTTTGCGCTGGTGCCGGCTTGCCCCAATCAAACAGCAGGCCGCTTATCAATAGACTTAACACCAAAATTAAGAAAAGCCTTTTCATTTAATTCTTCCTCCTTTCTAAATTTTCTAAATTTCCAGATAAACTTTGTTGCACAACAGAGAGGTTAAAAAAGCTTTAGAATGGAAACCTCAGAATACTTCATTTATATCTTCCCTTTTTAGCTATATATAAAGCGCTGAAATCACCTCCTCCCATGTTAATCTTCTTGGTCCGTTTTCTACTCTGCCGATCACCTTACTTTTCATTTTCCTTACGAAATGCGACCCAGCTTAATAATCTCTTTTCCTGGTGTCAGATAACGTCTCCACTTCTCTTCGACCAGATTCACACCGAGACCCGGCCCTCCTGGCGCAAGGAGCCGCCCATTCCGGACAAGTGGCGTGTTATCCACAATATCGCCATCAAAATCGACGGTGTCGAATTTACCCGCAATACCCATGAGCCCTGCTGCGTGGCCTTCGGGCCATTTCAAAGTGGGTGTAGATACTGCAAAATGGGCGTTAGCAGCCACCTCAACACCGAAGCCAAGCTGCTCTGAAGCGATCACAAAGAGGCCTGCAGCCTCGATCATTCGGACCGCCTGCTTAGCAGGGAAAAGCCCCCCGGAGCGGCTGGTTTTATAATTGAAGAAATCCGCCGCATCCATCTGTATTACCCGCATCACCTGGGCAAGGGTCAGGGCTGATTCACATGCGCCGATTGGAAGATCAACAGAGCGCTTCACCAAGGCCATACCCTTGAGGTCATCTCTTTGGACCGGCTGCTCTACAGTTATGGGTGCACAATCGGAGACCCTCCGGAGGACATAAATAGCTTCCTTTGGGGTATAGGCTCCATTGACATCGATATCGATGACAGCACTTGAACCGATTGCCTGGCGGATCGCCTTCACCCGTTCAATGTCCTCAGGAGGATTGAGGCCGACCTTCATTTTGATCCCCCCAAAACCTTGATCGATGATCGATTTTGCGAGCGCTGCCATTTTCTCCGGTGTATCTATACCCACACTTCCACGTAAGGGTATCTCATCCGTGAAACGACCACCAAGCAAATTGTAGACCGGGACGTTGAGGACCTTGCCCATGATATCGTAGAGTGCAAAGTCAACCGCTGCCTTGGCAACAGTATTTCCATAGACCACTTTGTCCATCTGGTAATGGATTGGATCAACGTCAAAGGGATTTTTCCCTTCCAGCACCTTAGGAAAAAGGTGGTGCCCTATAATTCCCATAACTGTCTCCTGGCTTTCCCCACAATAGAAGGGACCAAGGGTAGCCCCCTCACCAAGACCTGTAATCCCTTCATCCGTGTGCAGCCTGATGATGACATCATCCTCTCTTAAGCCTACAGTCCCGAAGGACTCCTTTATCATGCCCTTAAAGGAAATGGTTAATGGGATCATTTCTATACCTGTGATCTTCATAGCTTCTACCTCCTCATTATTATCTCTTTCGGTTCAAAAAATCCAAAATACACTGCTCTCAGGCGCAAAGGTGACCAGCATTGTTATTGGCCGCTCCAGATACTCGGCCCTTACTTTCATTGGAAAGATTGACATGATGAGTGCCAGACCGACACACACCGCCAGGAACACGAACCTTCTTTGCTTTTCCATAAGGGGCCACTTTTCAATCAATTATTTTTATTGCTAATGGTTCGAGTTTTGTTAGGATTTCTGCACTCCCCTCAGTGATCAAGTAGGTGTCGGCTAACCATACGGTACCTTCTTTATCCCTCGAAACCAACTGAGGATGGACTGTGATAACCATTCCAGGTTTTAAAGGTGTCTCATCGTTTACATGGACGAAGGGCCGCTCGACAACATCCAGGCCCAGACAGTGTCCGAAATGTACTCCGAGGTCAAATCCGGAGTTGATGATCTCATTTCGAACCCACACCGCAACCTCTGATGCCTTCCTGTTTGGGCGAAGCTGGCCCACCAGTCGGGACTGGATTTCTATAAGCGTATCGTACATTCGCTCAATATGACTCTTCGGTCTACCCACAAAGGATGTCCTCACCATTTGAACCCAATATCCTCCTGGTCCGGAAAGCTCCGTATTGAGAATGACAATATCGCCTTTCTCGATGGCCCGGTCCGAAGGCGCAAACGGAAATAGTTCCCCCGGCCTCGAGGAGAATAAATGGAAGATATCTTCGGCCCCTCCGGAGATAAGCTCCCGATCAACCTGTGCTATTATTTCGCGTTCAGTAATCCCTGGTGTTAAAATTTCAGAAAGTACCTTAAACGACAGACCACCAAGGGCAGCGGACTTCCTAACTAATTCCTGTTCCCCACGACTCTTAATCATTCTTATTTCTTCAATGATGGGGGTTGCGTCAACCATTGAGGCTTCAGGAAAACTCTTGATCAGGGAAAGGTAGGTATCGGCCTGCATGGTTCTGTCGTTTATAAGACCCAGTCTCCCTTTCGACAATCCCATATTCTTAAGGTTCCTCGACAAAGCTTCGTTGAGACTCGGGAGTTGTTCCTCAATCTCCTTGACCCAGGATAAAATTCCTGCCCAGTATTTTTGTACCGGACTGGGGACTAATAATTTTGCTTCACCTTCATAGGGGAAAATCAGCACCAAGTTATATAATATGTGCCGGTAGTTGGTAATATATTTGACAAACCCCTTTTGGTTGATTTGGGCATTCCCAACCACAATCAAGGCATCTAAGCCTTGAGCAGCCATTCCTTCCCTTATAAGCCTGTAGCGTCTATCTCTCTCTTCTAAGTCCAGCGTCATTTTACCCTCCTGCAATAATCGTCCTGGCTATTGAACGACTATCTTGCTTATGCCAGGCGTAAGATATTCGTTAACCAGATCTTCGTTAAGTTCAATGCCAAGGCCCGGTCCCCTTGGTACATGGACGAAACCATTTTCAATCCTGGCATTTATTTCTTTAGTGATATCTTTTCTGGAGATTTTCTTTGAATCAGTCCCTCCTGTGAAATAAAGAATATTGGCCAACTGGTCGAGGACTTGAGTCCTTTTTGAACATGAAATGCCAAAATGGGTTGCCGCAGCATGACAAATACCCGGGCTGTTGTAGGTTGATATCGCATAATCGAGATGTGCCGCATCAACTAATGCCCTGAACTGCAGGGACTTTCGAAATCCACCAATCCTGTCCGGCGCAAGATGGAACATGTCTACAGCCCTTCGCGATATCAGGGCGTATGTCTCCTGAATGGACCATGCGCTCTCATCCGCAACAAGAGGAACGTGGGTCCTGCTCTTGATTGCCACATAACCATCGATGTCGTGTTTTGATACGGGCTGTTCTGCAAAGTGGAGATTGTATTTTGCTAAGTCCTCAATAAGCCGTAACGCATCATGGGCATTGAACATACCATCCATATCTATGCCCATTTCAATACTCTCTCCCACCGCTTCGCGAACAGTCCCGAACCGCTTGACAGCCATCGCGTGATCCTGGCCCACTTTCAGCTTAAGGCTATGGAATCCCGCGCCAAGAAATTTCAAAGCCATCTTGGCTTGGGCCTCAGGTTCGTCCAGTGTCACAATCCATTCAAGAGGAATCTTGTCCCGTCCGATTCCGCCCAATAACTCATAGACCGGCACATCCAAAATCTTGCCTTTTAAATCGTAAAGGGCATAATCTATGTGTGTTTTGGTTAGGGAGTTTTCCCGTAGAAGAGCGTCACACTTGGCCAATATCTGCTCGATATTGAGAGGGTTTGCCCCCAACAGTCCTTCCTTCGCGAGCCCTTTTATTTTCAACATCACCGTTTCTTGGCTATCCATGCTATATCCCGGATATAAGACCGCTCCGCAACCTATGCCTTCCAAACCCTCGTCAATCGTAATTTTCACTATTACAAAGAGTCCATGCGTTCGCGTCGTAAAGGCGTGGCGGATTGGAACCTCTAATGGAATAGTTACTGGAATGATTTCTACCTTATCAATCTTCATGTTTCCCTCCTATGAGTTAGATTTACCCCATTAGATATAATGCCCTGTTGCTTTGCTGCGGGATTACATTTTAGAATAATCGCAGCAAGGTTTAATGCCCTTTGGCTTGCTACAGGAGGCTTCGTTCCCATGAGTTAAGCCTTCATCTTTTTTCCAGTGTATCTATAGCAAGCTTCAAAATATCCTCCGAGCAAGGACAGGCATCCGAGCAGATATCGCATCTTTGGCACATTTCCAAAGGAGATTCCACATCCCGTCGGGGAATAGCGTTATTCCCCGGATTCAAAGACATCTGAGCAAGCCAGAGAAGACCAAGGGGACCAATGAATTGGGTTGTCATTTCTGTAAATACTGGACAGCTTGACTGGCATATCAGGCATTCGAAGCACTTTGTAAGCTGGACGTAACGATTCGCAGTGTCCGGATCGATAGACTGTAATCGGCCCCCTCCCTTTCTCATTTCAGACAATCGGGATGAAAGCTTAAGGATTTGCTCAAACACTTTACTTCTGTCAATAACAAGATCCTTAATCAGCGGAAGGTTTGGCAGCGGCTCTATCTTCATTTCGGGTTCCACCGTTTTTTCGCAGGCCAGGCAGGGAGACCTGTTTACCATTACTGCACATTCGCCGCACTTGACCACCCCGCATGCAAACCGAAAGCTCAAGGCCGAATCAAAATCGCGATATATCCTTATCAGAGCACTCAATACAGTATCCGTCGGCTCAACATCTAAGATGAATACATCGTATCTTGGTTTTATGTCGGAGTCAGGATCGAATCGAAAAACATCACATTTGACTCTCATTCCGTCTTACCTATATGATTTCCTTCAAACAAATCTCTACTTTATCGTTTCTATTTTTTGTCAGAACTATATTCTTTAACCACTTCTTGTCATCTGACAAGGGAAAATCCGTTCGATAATGAGATCCACGACTTTCCTCCCTTGCAAGGGCTGAGTATGCCACAAGAAGTGCTGTCTTGATCATTAAAGGGACCTCCATTGCCTCCATCCTCTCCCGGTTATATTTACGAGAATGAGATCCGATAACCATATCTTCCAAATCCTTCCTTTGAATATTCTCCAGAGTGCCGATGGCAGTCTGTATTCCCATTTCATCCCTGACTGGGCCGAGGTTATTCCACATTAGATTTTGGATTGCTTCTTTCAACTCGAACGGTCTCACGCCGCTTCCCGTTTTCGATAATTTGCTTTCCAATGTGTCGATTTCTTTATCTATCTCAGCAGTATTCAAAGGTATCAATTTTTTCGTCTTAGCGAAAAGGGCAGCAGTTTTTCCCGCAAGCGGGCCAAAAACAAAAACTTCAGTCAGTGCAACGCCGCTTAAACGATTTGCACCGTGGAGACCCCCTGCGATTTCGCCAACAGCAAATAAACCCATGATATTTGTTCTGCAATCTTCATCTATTCTTACTCCACCCATGAAGAAGTGTTGACTTGGAACTGCTTCGAATGGCTCTTGCCACTTTGCCGCAGGCTCTCCAAACACTTCCCTAAACATGGCATAGTGGTGAGGAAGCGATGTCTTCCATCTGAGCCAAATGTCCGGATCATGTTCACGAGGATCAACGATGATGGCTTGGTTCTTCGTACCTCTGCCCTCTCTGATTTCAATGAAATTTGCTCGGGCACCGATATCTCGGGTTGTAAATTCCATTCTCCAGGGATCATACTTTGTCATGTACCTCTCCCCCAGCCCATTATAAAGCTTTACCCCAGGCCCAAAGTGGGAACACATTCCTATGATCTTTCCCTTTCGCATCTTGGGGTAAGGGAAGGCAAGGGGAAGAAACTGAACCATTTCCATATCCACTAACTCTGCTCCAGAATCCCATGCCATCGCATAACCATCGCCGGTTAATAGGCTGGAGTTCGTCGTGACTTCATAAAGGGCCCCAAGCCCCCCTGTTGCCAAAATCACAGATGTTGCATTGAATACGGAATATTCCCCTGTGACCAGACTTGAAGCCAACACCCCTATGGCTTGATGATCCTTAATTAATAGCTTACTTACCATCGTTTCCGGGAAAACGGTAACCTCGTTTTTCATTAGCGCCTTACCGAGGGCATGAGAAAAACCGAGTGCTTCGCGCCTGTCGAGGTACCCTCGAGGAAATGCGTGACCCTCTCCCAATTTTATCGTTCGCAGAAAATTTGCATCCTTTCTGTCTAATAGAAAATCGTAGTTTTCCAGATCCAGCACTGCTTCAGCTGATCTTTCTGCCACTATTCTTGCCAGCTTCGGGTTATTTAACTTCCCTCCGGCCTTCATAATGTCGTTAAAGAATATTTCTAAGCTATCGCCAGGACTAAAAGTGGCGCTGGTACCTCCGGCCGCCATAATTGTCGCCCCCCCTACTAACGAGGATTCTTTAGTAACAAAGGCCACAGTTGCCCCAGCCTGCCTTGCCGATATTGCAGCCAATGCAGCCGCTCCACCCCCACCAACAATAACCACATCAGAAGTATATGTAGAAAATTTCACTCTAACTATCTCAAGAATTCTATAAAGTGGCTCTTCCTCTGTCTTTTCCCCAAATGAATTATTGCCGGTACCCTGAGGCGTATAAAATAATTTTAGAACGGATTAAAGCTTGATCTCAATTACAGATTTTTCTCTTAGCGTGGTGAGAAATTGTTTGAAGGCCTTTTCAAACTCCCTCTCATAATAGTCCGCTTTGACCCTCTCCTTGATCTCCTCAAACGGAGGGGGCTCCCCTCCCTTCCGACCGAGGAGTTTGATGATATGAAAACCGAAATCCGTTCGAACGATGTCGCCCACCTCTCCCACTTTGAGACGAAGAGTCTCTTTCTCTAAGGCGGGAAGGAGCTCTCCCTTTTTAAAATAACCTAAATCTCCACGATCCTTTGCGGAGGCATCCTCTGAATAGAGGAGGGCCATCTCTCCAAAGTCCTCTCCTGCTCTGATTTTTTCTAAGACCTTCTGACATCTCTTCCTAATCTCCTGAACCTTTTCTGGTTTAGCCTCTTTGGGAATGACAAATAAGATGTGGCCAGGGCGATAGGTCTCCTCTGTTCGGTAACGATCAAAATTCTTCTTATAAAAGTCCTTCAACTCCTTTTCTCCCACATTCGAATCAATCTTTACAAAGAGATTGATTAACTTCGTGCGCCGAAGGTTCTTTTCGATCTCTTTTTTATAGGCCTCTAAGGTAATACCATCTTTTGCCAAGGCCTTCTCTAATTCTTCATGTGTAATAGCATTTCGTCGCTTGATCTCCTCTATAGTCCCCTCTATCTCTTTATTGGTCACTCTAACCCCAGCCCTTTTCACCTCCTGATCAATCAACTTTTCCTCAATGAGTTTCTCCAAGGCCTTACGAGCAATTTCATGAATTCGTTCTTTCCTCTCCAGACGATCTTCTATCTTAATCTCCCCCTTAAGATGACCGATCATCTTTTCAACCTCGGAGAAAGTGATGATCTCTTGATTCACAACGGCTACAATGCGATCGTCCACGGCCTCGCTGGAATGGATCGTTCCGAATAGACCGAATAAAAAAAGAAGGAACCAAGTTCTTAAAACGAGTCTGTTCATCTTCACCTTTTTCCCCTTTATGATCGGAGCCTGCTGTTGTTGATCTTCACCTTTGCCTTACCTTTGAGCCCTTTGAGCCATTTTTGATATTCCTCTTCCCCCTTTTTCTTCCTGAGTTCCTGGAGAATTTCTCCCTTTGCCTCCTCAAAAGGAACCACACGAGGCCCAATCTTCTCCTCCAATTTAAAGATATGATACCCATATGGGCTTTTTATCACCTCGCTGATCGCTCCCACCTCCATGGCAAACACATGGTCGAATTCGGTTGGCCTCTCCCCCTGGCTGAAATGCCCTAAATCTCCACCATAGACCCTTTCAGGTCCTAGGGATTTTGCCATCGCTACCTTCTCAAAACTCTCTCCTTTCTTCAGCCGTTTCAGAACTTGAATCGCCTCCTCCCCATCCGCCACAACGATCTGACGGGCTCTGACTTTCATTGGAAGTTGAAATAAGGAAGGATGGGTTTCATAATACTCCCGCATTTCTTTCTCTTCAATCTCCCCTCGATAATGGTGAGCGCTCCGAATTAACTTTTCTGCTAATAATTTCTCTTCCACCCTTTCCTTCCACTCCTCCTGGGTCATCCCTTTAAGCCCCAACTTCTCTCCCAATCCCTCTCCAGGATAGTCTTTTTTGATTTCAAAAATGGCCTGATTCAATTCCTCTTGAGAGACCTTGATTTCCAATCGCCGGGCTTCTTGGACGAGGATTTTACGTTCGATCACCTGATCCAGGTAGGCCTGTTTGAGTTTTGGAAGGTTGGGCTCCCTTGTCTCCTTACCTTGCTCTAATATCAACTCCCTAAATTCCCGATCGAATTGATCCACGGTGATCTGTTCCTGATTGACTCGTGCGATGATATGTTCAGGGAGTCCAATTTCCCATTGACCGCATCCCCACAGGAAAAAGATCATAAAGATAGGGCAGAAATGATGTTTCTTCACTTCTTCTCTTCCCCAGATTCCCGTTCTTTCTTCTCCTCCTCAGCCCATAGTTTCTCATTGATCAAGATCTTGGCCCCTGCTTTGGCTTCCTTCACATATTCGAGGTAGGCATCCTGTCTCTTCTTCGCCTGGAGAAATAGACGTATCCTCTCTTTGACTTGACTGAAGGGCCTCAAGGAAGTCCCCAATGTGTCTTCCAGCCGAATGATGTGGTACCCATAAGGAGACCTGACGACTTCGCTGATATCCCCTTTCTTTTTAAGTGAAAAAGCGGCCTCTTCAAATTGTGCAAACGATGGGGATAATTGCCCTCTCTGGATATAACCGAGGTTTCCCCCATCCTCCCGAGTCTTATCCACATTGTAGGTGGATGCCAATTTTTCAAAACTCTCTCCTCTGGAGAGCTTCGTCAATACTTCCTTCAGATCAGATTCTGAGGTCACAAAGATATGACGAATCTTGATCTCACGAGGTTCGATAAAGAGGCTCTGGTTCTCTTTATAATATTGCTGGATCTCTTGATCTGTAGCTTCGCTCTTTACTCTCAGGACCTCTTCGAGAAGGGCATCGATAACCATCGCCCTATTGAAATCCTCCACCTTAGCCATGATCTCTTTATTTTTATCAAGGCCCTTCTTCTTGGCTTCCTGGTAGAGTACCTCCCGGGTGATCACATAATTTTCGAGAAAATCCCTTAGCCCCTTCTCGCTGAGTAACCTCATCTTCCCTTCCAGGGGTTGCTTTTCCGACATCTGACGGAACTCTTCAAGAGAGATAGAAACATCATTGATCCTGATCAGCTCTTTCCCACCCATCTCCTTCTTCCCCAATTTCTCGCAACCCAAGCCTAAAAGTAAGAGCAGGAAAAAGATTTCAAAAAAGACCGGAAATTTCTTTATCATTCTCCTCTCCTAACATGGAATAAAAGAATTTTTAAGACTTAGAGACTAAACCCCCTTCCCAATCCACAAACCATAAACGATTACCTTGAAAATAAATTTGTCACCCCCACCCCACCCTCCCCCCTCGGAGGGGGAGGGGATGGGTGGGGGGGTATTTTCATCGTTCGTGGGTAACTTATTCGTCATGTGAAATTTGATAGAAAATCTATCATATCAGGCCAATGCTTGCAATAGCTTCTTGACCGCTCCAAAGGGGTCTTTTCTCACTCCGAGCCATCCTTCAATGATCAACTTTGAGTCCGGGGTAAATCGATATCGACCCTCTTTCCGGTGAACCAATTCTACCACCCTCTGTGGAGAGACCCGAGTGGTTTCATCAAACATCAAGACCAATTGAGTGGGAGTCTCCTCTAACTTTCTGATCGACAATTTCGTCAGGAGAATTTTCACTTTGATCACCTCGAGCAGATGATCGACTTCCACAGGAATTCTCCCAAATCGATCCACCAATTCTTCCCGAATAATCTCCACCTCTTTATTAGATCGAGAGAGGGAGAGCCTTCGATAGACGCTCAACCGTTCAGCAGGATCCTCCATATAGCTCTCTGGAATGAAGGCAGGAAGGTGGAAGTGAATCTCCGGGGTGATCTCTTCAACCACTTCTTCACCTTTTAACTCCCTGACAGCCTTCTCCATCAACTGGGTGTATAGCTCAAACCCTACGGCAGCGATATGTCCGGATTGGGATGGCCCGAGGAGGTTTCCAGCCCCTCTAATCTCTAAATCTTGGATCGCCAGTTTGAAACCAGATCCAAGCTCACTCAATTCCTGAATCGCTCGAAGCCTTCTCGTCGCATCTCTCGAGAGGATTAGGTCTCCTGGAATGAGAAGATAAGCATAGGCTTGATGGCTTCCCCTACCGACCCGGCCCCGAAGTTGATAGAGATCTGCTAAACCAAACTGTTCCGCATGATTGATCAGTATCGTGTTGGCAGTTGGGATATCCAAACCGGATTCGATGATGCTGGTGCAGACAAGAAGGTTATATTTCTTTCTGACAAACTCGAACATCACCCTCTCCAATTCCCTCTCTCTCATCTGGCCATGGGCAATCGCAAGGGAGGCCTCTGGGATGAGCAATTTTAGATGGTTGGCTATTGCATGGATATCTTGGACTCGATGGTGGACGAAGAAGACTTGACCCCCTCGATTAAATTCTCTCTGGATTGCCTTCCTGATGAGCTCATAATCATAACGGATGACGAAGGTACGAATCGAGAGGCGATTTTCAGGAGGGGTCTGGATGAGACTGAGATCGCGGATGCCGGAGATGGCCATCTGAAGGGTTCTCGGAATGGGGGTGGCAGTAAGGGTCACCGCATCCACTAATCTCCTCATCTGTTTCAATCTCTCTTTATGGACGACACCGAACCGATGTTCTTCATCAATGACCACCAGCCCCAGATCTCGGAAGGCTACATCTTTCTGGAGAAGCCGGTGCGTCCCGATGACAATATCCACCTTTCCTTCCTTCAATCCTTTTAAGATCTCCCTCTGCTCTGTGGGACTCTTAAACCGGCTCAACATCTCGATAACCACAGGGTAGTTCTTTAACCGCTCACAGAAGGTCTCGTGATGTTGTTGAGCCAGAACCGTGGTGGGAACGAGTATGGCAACTTGTCTCCCATCCATCACGGCACGGAACGCAGCACGAATGGCCACCTCTGTCTTGCCATATCCCACATCTCCGCAGACCAGGCGATCCATAGATTTGGGATGGCTCATATCACTCATCACCTCTTCAATGGCCTTTATCTGATCTGGCGTCTCCTCATATTCAAAGGTGGCCTCAAACTCTCTGTAGAACTGATCGATAGGGGAAAAACTCACACCCTCGAAGACCTGCCTGGTTGCATAGAGGTCGAGGAGTTCTTTGACCATCTCTGTAAGAGCAGCTTTCACCTTCTTTTTCGCCCTCTGCCATGAACGTCCCCCTAATTTACTGAGTTTGGGATCTCTTCCATCACCACCGATATAACGTTGAATCAAATTGAGCCGATCCACAGGAAGATAGAGCTTATCTCCGTCGAGATACTCTAAAAGGAGGTAGTCGTTCGATACCCCTGAGATTTTCAAATGTCTCAGCCCTCTGTAAATACCAACACCATAGTCCGTATGAACGACAAAATTATTCTCCCTTAGCTCAGTATAGGAAGAAAGGAGACTACCCTCTTTCTGCAGACCGCCCCGATCCCTTCCTTCCCTTAACCTCCTTCTCTCACCAAAGATTTCTTCCTCTGTCAGGAGCACCCATCCTTCTTTTGGGTTTCGAAACCCTGAAGAGATTGGGCCAATAAAGAGGGTGAGGCCCCTTTCTATCTGATCGAGAGCCTCGCTGAACTTAATCTCCTTTTCCAAATAGGAATCCACCTCGTAGTGGGAAAGGAGATCCCTCAACCTTTCAGCCTGGCCTGGGGTATGGGAGACGATAAAGACTCTCATCCCCCTCTCTTGCCATTCATAAAGTCTCTTTATAAAGACTGAAAAGGGGGAGGCCGTGGCTAAGCCACCCTCGGTAGATAAGACAGCCTTGATCTCCCTTCGAATATCCTCATTGCTCTCCATCTCAAAAGAAAAAATGTGTTGACATTGAGGGGGAGCAACTGGTCCTTCTTGAAGAAAGACCGTTTGAAATCTCTCCATAGAATGGAAGAGATCTTGGAAAGGAAGATATAGGGACTCTGGTGGTAGTATGGATCCTTTCCTCTCCAGGGCCTTTTCATAATGCCCCTTGATAAGACGGGAGAAGGCTTCTGCTTCCTTCTCCACTTCGTCTCCTTCTTCAATGAAAACCACCCCACCTTCTTTCAAATAGTCAAATAGGGTTACCATTGGCTGGTCAGAGGGATTTCTCCAGATATCCCTTGACGGAAGAAGAAAGGCCTTTTCCATCACCCCTTGACTGAAGGAACGCTGGGTTTCTACATCAAACCGCCGTATGGAATCCAGTCGATCCCCATCAAATTCCAAACGAAGCGGTTCTCCATAGAGCGGCGTGTAGAGATCGATGATGGCACCCCGAACACTAAAATCTCCCCTCTCCTCCACAACCCTCGCTGAGCCATATCCACCTCCATGAAGAAAATCGACCAGCCTCTCACGTTCAATCTCTTCCCCAACGGAAATGGGGAAGATGGATTTTTCTAAATCGAGGGGCGAGAGAACCTTTTGCATCAAGGCTTTGATGGAAGAGAGGATCACGACCTCTTCTCCTCTTAAGAGGGAGAAAAGGCCTTTTACCCTTTCCCTGACGATTTCTGGATGAGGGGGGATTTCATCATAGGGGAGTGTTTCCCATTCGGGGAAGAGGAAGGCGATGTTATTCGTCTCCCTGAGAAAAAATCTGAGATCCTCGAGGAGGGATTCGGCATTCCGGAGGTGAGGGACGATAACCAAAAGAGGGCCTTTGATCTTTCCCCTTAAAAAGAATGTGATGTAGGCTTTGGAAGATCCCACAAGCCCTGTCAATCCAATTCGTTTCCACTCCCTCCGTCGTTCAGATTCAAACCAACTATCAAATTTCTCCTTCGCCTGCTCGGTCATATCAAATAATTTTTCTACTAATTGGAACGGGTGTCAAGGTTAGGTTCTTGTCCGTCAGTTTTCATAAATATATTTTTCACGGGTCACGGATCACGTGGCGCGGTCACGTTATTTTTTATAAGAGCGATAGAATTTTATCCATTTCAAAGAGAGGGGATAAGCGGCCAAAGCAAGAAATATGGCAAGGATTAAAGATCCAATCCCAAAAGAGAGGAGAAGGCCCCATTGTGAGGCGATCTGACTCCAAAAGTCTGAGCTAATAAATCCTCTATCCATTCCCAATTGGAATATCTCCTTAAGCGTCAACCTGTCAATTCGAAACCCTATCACCCACATTCCCACCCAAGTAGCAATTGTATAATAGGGAACGATCCACCATGGAGTGTTGGACCAGACCCCTAAGAGGATGGCCAGTCGGTTCAACTTGAATAAAAAGGCGGTCGCTACACCCGCCAGGGTATGAAACCCTAAGAATGGCGAAAATCCTAAGAAGATGCCTATCGAATAGGCCAGGGCAGTCCGCTCAGGAGTGTCATCGATATGGAGCAGTTTTTTAATCAGGTCTCTCATTAGAAACAGCCAACAAAAAAACTTATGGAAAAACTTCCTCTCCTCTGGTGGGAGAGGATTTACCCTGTTAAATATGAACTATTTGAAACGAGTAATCTCAAATGTATACAACAGGGCACATGGAATATGCTTACCTAAAGCTCCTCTTTATTTAACAGGGTGAAGGTGAGGGGGGCTCAAGCATCCACCCCCACCCGCACCCTCCCCCATCAAGGGGGAGGGGAATGTGGATGAAGACATTCCTTTATAAGAAAACAGATGCTACATTGAGGATTTTGCGCTTTACAGATCTCTCTTCCAAATCGGATGAGGTTGAGGTGAAGGGAGAGGGACTTTCTTTCAGGAATGAGAGGGACCATCCATTGATGGGCTTTTTCTGCATTTGTCCTTTCTGGGATGAAACCAAGCCGTTTTCCAACCCTGAGGACATGGGTGTCAACCGGAAAGGCTTCTCTCCCCAGACCAAAAAGAAGGAAACAGTGAATGGTCTTCGGTCCAATTCCTTTGAGGTCCCCCATGGTCTTCTTGATTTTCTCTGAGCCCATCTTCTTTAAGAAGACGAGACTTAACCTCCCTTCTTCTTTTTTTATCCATCGAAGGATATCGCGAATGCGCCTTGCTTTCTGTGCCGCCAATCCACCCGGTCGTATGGCTGAAATGACCGCTTCTTTTTTCGCCTTAAGGACATCTGCCCAGTGGGGGAAACGACTTTTTAACCTCTGGTAAGATCGATCCTGATTCAGGTCATTGGTGTTCTGTGAGAGAATAGTTTGAATGAGAAGATCAAGGGGATCCACCCTCCTTTTTTTCGGGATACCATATCCCTTTTCCAAAAGAAGTGTGATTCTTTTTACCTTTGCCTTTAAATTCTCATGCCTTTGCCAAGGCCTTTCCGATCTTCTCACTGAGTCGTCCCTTTAGGAGATCCTTTATCCGTTCTTTTACCCTTGTTACAAAACCTTGATAGGATTCCTTACCTTCCAGGACCTGAAGATAAAGAGCTCCTAATTCGGGATAATATTTTAGGGTCTGATAGCCCAATTTCGTGAACCTAAAGACAAATTGGGAAAAACGGAGAGCCCATTTCAAGTTTTGGAAGATATGGAGTTGCATTGCATTCTGATAGAGGTCTGAGGGAAATATTCCTTCCTCCCTTGCTTGGATGATCGCCTCCGCTGCTAACATTCCGCTCAGTATGGCATAGTAAATCCCCTCTCCCATCAAAGGGTCCATGAGATGAGCCGCATCCCCCGCAAGAAGAACTCTCTCACGAGAAATCCTTTGTCCTTCATCATAAAAAGGGTGAAGAGGATGGCCAATGACACATCCTATCTTCTCCTCGTTGAGATATTTTAGCCCTCTGATGAAAGAGATGAAGTATTGACGAGGATTGATCTTCTCTCCTTCTCTAAATATTCCGCCGATCCCGATGGAAAACCCTTCCCTTTTGGGAAAGACCCAACTATACCCATTGGGGATCCCACCGAAATCTAAATGGATGGTGTGAACATGATCTTTAGGAAAATCCACCGCTAAATCATAAGGAATCTCGCTTTCCAATCCAATCCAATCCCATCACTATCGCCCATTAATTGAGATGAGAACAATGATCTTGCAATCGTGCTCTCTGAACCATCCGCACCGATGAGATATTCGCACCGGATCTTCTTTCCTTTTGTGAGTTCTACTTCTACTCCGCCATCTCTCTCCGCCACACATGTCACCCTCTCTTCTTCGAATAGGTTTGCTCCCTTTTCCAGTGCTTTCTCAATTAAGAATTGGTCAAATCGATCTCTCATCACCATGAAGGCGAAGGGTTTTTCTGATGAGATAAAGAAGGTGTTCTTCAAAAGGTAAGTGAATTTTGCTTTGTAAATAGAATTCTCCAAAACAGGGCTGAGATCGAACGGAAGCAGGCGAATCGTTTTGAGGGAGAGGCAACCCCCGCAGGGTTTATACCTTGGAAGTTTTTCCTTTTCAATGAGAAGGGTCTTTAACCCCGACTGAGCACAAAACCGGGCGGCCGTTGATCCTGCCGGCCCTGCACCTACCACGATGACATCGTAATCCAAATTCATCGTCGTCTCCCTCAAGGAGTAAACCCCGTTAAAAGGTCTCCGACCTCTGCCAAATCCTTGAAGACTTAGGAATGAGAGACAAAATCAACCTTGACCAATTAGATTGAAGTTTCGGTTATTCGACAAAAAGTTCCCCCAATAAATGGAGGCACTGCGATTAATTTATAACTGGATAGGCCAGATTAAAGTAATTCTTTATTGATCTCAATTTTGGCTTTGGATCGTAATTGACTAAGCCAACTCTGGTAAAATTCTTCCTGCTTCTGATAAATCAGCCGCCTCTCGAAACTTTTCTTTACCGATTGAAATTTACTCTGGTCCGCGGGTTCCAATGCAATTAACCTCACGACAAAGTATCCCTCCCTTGTGTGAAGGGCCTCTTTGGGAAGAGGATTCTTTTCTGTCAGCGAAGAGAGAATGGACATAAACTCTCCAGAAAGACCAATTCTGGGGATGACCCCAGCTGCCCGGGCGAAAAACCCCGTCTCTTCTAAAGGATAATTTCTCTCCTTGGCGATTTCTTTAATCCCTTTTCCCTGACGAATTTGATGGAGAAGCTCTTCTGCTGTCTGGCGTGCCTTCTCCTCGGTCTTCATCCCAACGGCCTTTCGTTTCACCTCTTCCTTCACTTCTTCCAGTAGAGGGATACGGGAATCCTTCTTATCCAATAATTTCAAGACATAGAAATTGGGTGGTAGGGTGACTACAGGAGAGATCTCTCCGACCTTTAATGAGAAGGCGGTAGAGTAGAAGGATGGATTCCTGCCAATTTCTGGAATTTCGTCGCCTTCTTTAAAAAACCCTGTAGTCCTGATCGTAACATTTTTCTCACGGGCAAACTTTTCTAAATCCCGGCTCCGGAAGAGGGAGTAGAAGGCATCCTCCGCTTTACGGGAGGCCTCTCCCCTTGCTTTCTCTTTCTTTAATGTTTGTAGGATATGCTCTTTTACATCCTCGAATGATCTTTGTTTTTCCTCCATAGCCTCCTCTATTTTAAAAATATAGAATCCATCTCTCCCTTTTAACACCCTGCTCAACTCCCCCGCCCTGAGCGAAAAGAGATCCTTTTCCATTAATTCATCGATGGTATCTCTCTGAACCCATCCCAAATCCCCGCCCTTAGAGGAAGTATTCGAGTCGGAATACCGTTTTGCCAAAGAAGCAAAATCTTTCGTCTTCTTGGCTTTCTCCAAAATCTCTTCAGCCTTCTTTCTCTTCTCCTCAATTTTTTCGTAAGGGTCTTGTGGGTCTACTTTGATCAAGATCTCCCTTGCTTTAATACGCCCTGGTATCTTAAAGCTTTCTTTTCGAAGGTCATAAAATCGTTTGATTTCATCAGTGGAAACCTGGACTTTTCCTTCATAATCAGAAGGTCGGAAGACGAGGTATTGAATCTGGATGAAAGGAGGAATCTTAAATTCCTCCTGGTGTTTCTGGTAGTAATCCTTGACCTCGATTTCGTTGGCGCTGACCTGCCCTCTGAATGAGTCAGGGACAATCTTTATGAAATTGAGATTGATCCGTTCATTCTCAAAAAGAAAGGTTTCGAATAACTCTCCTTCAGAAACCTTGGCCGAGTTCAATTTAATGATATTCACCATTTTAGAAGATAGGAGGGTTTCCCTCTGCATTTGCTCGAAATCCTCCGCGCTCAAACGGTTCAAACGGAGAAATCTTTCATAGAGGCGCGGGTCAAATTGGCCGCTTATCTGAAAGGATGGGGTAGATTCGATTAACTCCCTCAATTCTTCATCATCAACGGAAAGGCCTAACCTCTTTCCCTCCTGAAGGATGAGCACTCGGTAGATGAGTCCGTCTAAAACATTTTCCTTTATACGGAGTTCTTCAACCATCTTCTCTGTAAAAGCTGGACCTAAAGCCTCTCGGTACTGCTTGATCATACCCTGATAATTTTCAATATATTCATTCATTTCAATAACGACTCCATTCACCTTAGCGGCATAAGTCTGTTTTTTCTCTCGTATCAGTGAATAGCCTCCCCAAGAGATGAAAGTCACAGCCACCAATATCAAAATACCTCGGAGCATCCATGATGTTGCGTGTTCCCTTAATATTCTAAGCATAGAATCTCTCCTCTCCCGAAATAAAATATTAATCAATCCCTTGTAAAAACACAAGGGTTTTTCATCGATTTAATTTTTCAAAATTTTTAACTTGACAAATCTAAACGATTTATGCCATCTTTTATAAAATTTTATCTCATTGAAGTTTTCCTTATCTCTCCAAGGTCTTGAGAGGGACTCTTATGATGCTTAAGGCCATTTTTATAGGGATGATTTTATTTCTCTCATCATCATGTCTACCTCACATCGGTTTCCTTCCAGAAAAGAATCATTCTAACCCCGTTCTCCAGGAGGGGAGTCAAGCCTCCCTTTTTACACCATCCGAATTGGAAGAATTTTTTTCCCCCGAACCTGCTTCATCTCCAATCGAACTCAATCCTCCTCCTACCCCAGTAGAAGAAAACAGATTGGCATGGAGTTTAGAACTTCCCATCAGCGACGACTCTAATGACGATTTTAATCTTGAGATTTTTCCCGGAGATCGACGTAAGAACGGGAAGGACTTTGACATCCCCATTGTCATCAATGCCAAGGTTGAACAGTTTATCCAATATTTTCAGACTACAGCCAGGAATAGTTTCTCCAATTGGCTCGCTCGATCTGAAAAATATATCCCCTTCATGAGAAATCTTCTAAAAGAGAATGGCCTTCCAGAAGACCTCGTCTATTTGGCCCTTATCGAGAGCGGCTTCAACCCCTATGCCTATTCAAGGAGCAAGGCCTCTGGTCCATGGCAATTCATCTACTTCACAGGAAAAAAATACGGTCTGAAGGTGAATTGGTGGGTGGATGAGAGAAGAGATCCAGAAAAGTCTACCATAGCCGCCGCCAAATATCTCAAGGATCTCTACGACATGTTCGAATGTTGGTATCTCGCCGCAGCCGGTTACAATGCGGGTGAGAATAAGATCGTGAATGCCATGAAACGTTACCGGACAGAGGATTTTTGGGAATTAGCCAAGCATCGATACCTCAAACAAGAGACCCGAGACTATGTCCCCCAGATGATTGCCGCTGCCCTTATCGCAAAAGATCCTGAGACATATGGGTTCGTCGAAATTGAATATGAAGAACCCCTCCGTTATGAAAAGGTAAAGGTGCCGAAGTTCACAGACCTCCGTCTCATCGCCAAGGCATGTGAGATATCAGTGGAGGAATTGAAGGATCTCAACCCAGAACTGTCGAGATGGATTACCCCTCCTGATCAACCGGATTATGAGATTAAGATCCCTTTCGGGAAGAAAGAATTTTTTCTTAAAAACTTTAACTCTATCCAACCCCTGGAAAAGACCCAATTCAAAATACATATCGTCAAGAAGGGTGAGAGGCTCCAACAGATTGCTCAGCTTTACCGGGTCAATGTGGAACCTATTTTAGAACTTAACCAATTGGAAAAGAAGAGCCGCCTCCCCACAGGAATGAATCTCCTCATTCCACTCCCAAAAATACAAGATGCAAAACCGACCTCCATGCCAAAGGGAAATCTTGAAGGAAAGAGCCAAATGGAAATGGCCAAGCCTGGTGAGATCATCTATACCATTAAAAAGGGAGATACCCTATGGAGCATTGCGAATGAGATGGGAGTGAATATCGGCGCCCTAAGCCATTGGAATAAACTCCATCCGGAAAAGAAACTCATGCCAGGAGATCGACTTAAGATCAAGGTCATCAATGACTATGAATCTTCCGAAACGCCCCTCAAGGAGAATGATAAAAAAGAAATCATCTATGTGGTCAAAGCAGGGGACACCCTTTGGGGGATTGCAAAAAAATATAATATGACTGTTAAGGAAATAAGAAATTGGAATAATCTCAATGGGACAGACCGAATCTACCCTGCGGATCGACTGAAATTGAGGGTGGGAGGGATCAAATCTTCAACTCAAAATTGATCATATACCCTTGGTAAATTCCATGGCATGAAAGAACTGGAGGATATCTCAATCATTCCAACTGACAAGGGAATAAATGGTTTTTTGTTTGAAAAGGATCAGAGGAGTTGAATCTTCCCGGTAGGTTCTCCCACCACTTCACCTACGATGGAGCAATGGAAATGGCCTTCTTTTTTTAGAGTCGCCACCAGTTGTTCAGCCCCATCAGGGGGCAGCGAGATCAATAGCCCACCAGAGGTCTGAGGATCATAGAGGATGTCAATGAGAAGACTGGGGACATCGGAATGGACTTCTACTCGGCAGGAAAAAAATTGACGATTCGAATAAGTACCTCCGGGAATCATCCCCAATTTGGCATACTCCATCGCTTCAGGGAAAATGGGAATCTCTAACGCATGAATCACCATCCCCACCTGACTAGCTTTAGCCATCTCTAACGCATGACCAATAAAACTAAACCCCGTGATATCAGTACAGGCATGAGCTCCAAATCTCTTCATCCACTCCGATGCAGCCCGATTAAGGATCACCATGCTCTCCACACTTTTCCGAATGGCTTCCTCAGAAGCCATCTCACCCTTAAGGGCTGTGGAAATGATCCCTGTGCCAAGGGGTTTAGTCAAAACCAATCTGTCCCCCACCTTCGCCTTAGCATTGGTCAGGATTTCTTTCGGATGGATCAATCCTGTCACGGCAAGACCATATTTAATCTCTGGATCTTCAATGGAATGTCCTCCCACCAGGGCCACTCCTGCCTCCCTCATCTTCGAAAGACCCCCAAGAAGGATCTCCTTTAATATAGAAGAAGAGAGGGTCTTGATGGGAAAAGCCACTAAATTCATACCCGTAAGAGGCGTCCCTCCCATAGCATAGACATCGCTCAGGGCATTGACCACGGCAATCTGACCAAAGGTGAAAGGATCATCCACAATTGGAGTAAAAAAGTCCACTGTCTGAACCAGCGCCACCTCATCATTCAATTGGTAAACCCCTGCATCATCCGATGTATCCAACCCCACCAAAACCCTCGGATCTTTCGGAACAGGCAGCCCCTTCAAAATCTCATCCAGATCCTCTGGACCCACCTTAGAGGCTCAACCCGCTTTCTTCACCTTCTCGGTCAAACGCACTTTCTCCATTTTCATCCCTGGCCTATAAACTTAGGTCTAAACTCCTTTCCTTTTCTCAAACCCTCCCCTTAAATCCCTTGTATAACATTCCACAACCGATATCCTACCCTCTCTGAGAATAATTAAAGCCTCTTCTTCGGACTCTGCAGATAATTCAATGGCAACTCCACAATCAGAACTGATTTCCCTTGGTACGGGTATGAGATTAATTTTTATCCCCTTTGCCTTAAGAAGTTTCTCAGCCTTCATGACGCAATGGACCGATTCAAAAAGGAAGATATATTTCATGGCCTGATCAAACAATCTACTTCCCCTCACCCCTTTATTCCATATTCTACCATATATTCCCTTTTCTCTTCATAGATAATCCAATCTTCTTTCATCACCGAGAAATGCCCAATATTTTTTCAAGATCAAAAAGGAAAAGATCCATCATCTTTGTTTCTTGGAAATCAGGGAGACGGCTTGGATGGTGGTTTCAATCTCTTCCTCGGTGTTAAAAGCACTCAAGCCAAATCGGATCGTTCCCTCCGGAAAAGTCCCAATCGTGTGATGGGCTGCAGGCGCACAGTGAAGCCCTGGACGACAAAGGATGCCGAACTCCTTTTCCAAACCCAATGCCCCATTCGAAGGAGAAAGATGAGCAAAATTGAAAGAGAGCGTAGCAATTCGATCCTCTTGATGTTCAGGACCATAAAGTTTCACCTGAGGGATTTTTTTTAAACCCATGATAAGTTTTTCTATAAGCGTCATCTCATTTTGACGGATCTGTTCTACTCCTCTTCCCATAACAAATTGAACGCCAGTGAGAAGTGCGGCAATGCCAACACCATTTGGTGTTCCGCTCTCAAAACGATCCGGTAAGAAATCTGGCTGTTCCTCAAATTCGGATCTGCTTCCTGTACCACCCAGTTTGAGCGGAATCATCTCCTTCTCATCTATCCGTTCTCCAATCACCAACCCTCCTGTCCCCTGGATTCCATAAAGGCTCTTATGACCGGTGAAAGCTAAAAGATCAATCCCGTCCTTCTCAACATCAATCGGATAAGCTCCAGCCGTTTGAGCGGCATCGACCAAAAATAGCAGATCGTACTTTCTCGCAATCTGGCCAACTTCTCTGATCGGAAGAAGCGTTCCTGTCACATTCGAGGCGTGATTGAGAACGACCATTCTCGTATTCGATTGTATTTTTCTCTCAACTTCTTGTGGGTCCATCATGCCTTCATTGGAACAGGGAATGATGCTCAATTCGATTCCCTTCTTCTCCAAATCCCGGAGTGGTCTCATCACTGAATTGTGTTCAATGCTGCTTGTAATAACATGATCCCTTGGTTTTAATAGACCCTTCAAAGCCAAATTGATGGACTCAGTAGCATTAAGCGTGAAGACGATTCTGGAAGAATCCTTGTTATGGAATAAGACGGAAAGGGCCTCCCTGGCTTCATAAATGATCCGAGCTGCTTCAATTGATAGGAAGTGTCCGGATCGACCGGGATTGGCTCCAATCTCCTCTATAAATCGATTCATCGCCTCTTTCACTTGCGGAGGTTTCGGCCATGAAGTGGCTGAGTTATCAAAGTATATCATTTCTTTTATCTTTTCTTGTAATAGAAACCGTCAATGTGTTTAAAAGACCAGCTTTCGCTCTCTATTTACAAACGCTTGAACCCCGTCCAATTGGGACGAGTTACCCCATCAATAGTTAAACTTTATCCATATTGCATCTCTCCGTCAATTACGATTTTATGGCCTGATCAACCGATCTGCTTCAAGTAAAGACTGAGGAGCTGTGAAAAAATTGGAATTTGAGGAAAATAAGACCGCGGCCAAAAGGATGGGTCGCTTGGAGAAACTTTAGAGCGAAACCTTATAGATTTAAGCGAAAG
>Ga0194112_10001359_pt1 | contig 36074 bp, 33 predicted proteins | sample TA2MahC400mmetaG_FD_146191 | JGI IMG/M metagenome (GOLD analysis project Ga0194112, IMG submission 146191) | Freshwater microbial communities from Lake Tanganyika, Tanzania - TA2015016 Mahale Deep Cast 400m | ecosystem: Environmental > Aquatic > Freshwater > Lake | place: Tanzania: Lake... | reverse complement strand
AACGCCACAGCGCGGCTCTCCCTCCTCGCGCCGGGCTTGTCCCCTCCCCCACCGGGCTCTGACTCTTGGTGAGGAAGGGCGCTGTTCACGGCACCGGCCTCAGGTCAGCGCGACACGACCAAGCCGTCGTGGACCGGGAGAGCGGGAGACGGGGCGGCTATGCCGCCCCGGCCCCCATCCTCACTCAGCGGCCATGCCTTGCGGATCGCCCTCCTCCACGCGGGCAGTGCCGTCTTCCCCGGCCCCGGAGGGAGCCTCTCGTGCGGGATCGTCCGCGTCGTCTGGTTCCGCGTTATTGGCCTCGCCGGTCGGGTCGGTCGGCAGGCAAGCTGACCCGGCAACCTCGACGCCGATGGTTCCGCTGTCGGCGTCTCCCAGCCGCAGCGGCTCGGGCAGCCAGCCGGTCTCCGCCAGGAGCCGCTCGGCTTCCCGCGCCATGTCGGGTTTCTTCAGGTGATCGATGCGCTGCGCCGCTGCCTCCCCTGCGCCTTCGCGCACTGCCGCAAGGATGCGCGGCTTGGTCACCCGGCCAAGATAGCTCTCGACCGTGGGCCGCCAGCCCGCCTCCACGAGATCGAGCTCTGTTGCCCGGGCCAGCCGGTCGGCCTCGCGGAGGCGCTGCTCGAGACCCCCCTGGCTCAGGCTCGTGCCGCCGCTGAAGCCGGGCCGCTCGACAAGCGCATTGACCCCGAAGCTGACGCAGTGGGCCAGCAGAGCCAGCCGGCTTGCATCGTCGAGGCTCTCGAGCCAGGTCCAGAGCCGGTCGTCATCCTCGGCATCGGGCAGGTCGGCCTGCCACACCGCATGGCGCGCAGCGATCCGTTGCGCGGGCAGGCTGTCGGCAAGACCCGGGGCCTGCACGGGAAAGTAGACGGTTCGGACACAGGCCTCCAAGGCCGCGCCGCAGCCGCGGCTGACAAAACAGTCCAGCACCAGCCGGTGCAGAAGGGCTGTCAGCGCGACATGCGGGTGCGCGGCCAGGGCGTCGCGCAAGGCCAGCGTGCGATACGCGGTCAGCTCCACCACCAGGCTCTCGGCCAAGGGCTTGAGGGTGTCGGTCTCCTCGGCACTTTCCTCGCCGGTGCCTGGCTCACCCGTCATCGTGATGGCGGCGAGTTGTCCGGGGTCGTGGGGCGTGACGCCGCCCGTCGCATCGGGCAATCCCTCGGCCGCACCGGCCTCAGCCCCGTGCCCGGCCTCATCGTCGGGCCGGACATGGCCGCGATCGACCATCAGCCTGCCGTCGCCGCCTATGCTGACAAATACCCCGGCGCGCGCCATCTGCTCGGGCGAGAAGACCACCGGCCTGTGCTCATAAGCCTCGAGCGCCGCCTCGATCTCTCCCAGCCGCCGGTCCACATCTTCGGGCAGTTCCTCGGCTTCGGCATGCTCGGCCTCGAGCAGGTCGTACTCGTCGCGCAAAGCCTCGCGGGTGGCGCGCTCCTCGTCGGTCAGGTCGATGGTGGTGCCGGCAATCCGCCGAAGCCCGCGGTCGTGGCCATAGGGAAAGCTCGCGGCCGCCTCGACCCAGGCCCAGCCTTCCGCGGCAATCGCCTTGGCCTCACACTTCAGCTTCTCCGCGACCAGCCGATCGAGCAGGGCCACGTCCTGCAGCCAGCCGCCATCGTCGGTCTCGAAGAGATCGCGCAGCACCGTGCCGCCCGCCGCCTCGTAGGCGGGAATGCCCACGAAGAGCGCCCGCCGGTCGGAGGCGCGCACCGTGGTCTCGGTCAGCATCCGGCGGATGGTGTAGGGCTCCTTCGACCAGCTGTCCTTGACCGCTTGCCAGACCTGCTCCTGGCGGGCCTGATCCTCCGAGACGGTGAAGGCCATCAACTGCTCGAGTGTCATGGCGTCCTCGGCGTAGACCTCGAGCAGCGCGGGCGAGACAGAGGCCAGCCGCAGGCGCTGCTTGACGACCTTCACGTCGACGAAAAAGGCCGCGGCAATGGCCTCCTCTGTCATGCCGGTCTCCCGCAGGGTCTGGAAGGCCCGGAACTGGTCGAGCGGATGGAGCGGCGCCCGCTCGATGTTCTCGGCCAAGGACAGCTCGGCCACGAGCACGTCCATATCGGACCCGCTCCCCGAGACGATGCAGGGCACGGGCGCGGTCTTCGCCAGGCGCTTCTGTTTGACCAGCAACTCGAGTGCGCGGAAGCGCCGGCCGCCGGCGGGCACCTCGAAGAGGCCGGTCTCCGCGCCGTCCTCGTCCAGGACGGGACGGACATGGAGGGACTGGATCAGGCCCCGCCGGGCAATGGATGCGGCAAGCTCCTCGACCGAAACGCCGGCCTTGATGCGCCGGACGTTGGACTGGCTGAGGACCAGCTTGTCAAAGGGGATGTCGCGCGCGGACGCGAGGGTGATGGGGGATATGGCTTTGGCCATGGCCGTGTTCTCCGCGACGGGCGCCGGGGAGCCACTCTCCCTGGCTTTCAACCCGTCACGAACACCCCAGCCCTCCTCTGGCTCTCCGCAAGCCGCCTCTGGGGCGCGGTCAGCATTAAGACGTTTGCCAGAGGGCGATGGCTCCCGAACTTGGCAGTTTGATCGTAGGCAAACAGCCCACGTTGCGCTGACACGTCTTCAGGCGAGCTTGCTAGACGGTGCCGACGACAACGGGAGACCAAGGGTGGCCATCCTCCGGTTCATCGGGTGCGCCGGGTGGTGTGAGAGCGGGCTGCTGCGCATGCATCCAGTCGGCGGCCTGCTGCGCCTTGCCGGCAGCCGTGAAGATCGCGCGGGGGTCTGCAGCCATGACCTTGAGCCACGAGCCGATGTAGGCGGCATGGTCGGGCCGCGGATGATGGGCAATGCCGAGATCGGCAAGCACGAGGCCGCTGAGGATCTCGACACAGCATTCCTCTGCCGCATAAGCCTGCGAACCGAACCGGCCCGAGAGATCGCGATCAAGCCTGTGTTTTGCCCCCGAGGCGTGGCCATGCTCATGCAGCCAGACCCCATAAAACGAGGCAGCGTCCCGGAACTGCGCGAACTCGGGCATGAACACCGTGTCCACGGAGGGACGGTAGAAGGCTTCTGAGCCGCCAAACACGGTTCTTATCCCAAGGTTGGCGATGAAGGCTTCCGCATGTGCCAGACGCTCGCTCTCGGGCAGGCACGGTGTCAGGGGGCGTTCGTATCCGTCCACTTGGGCCAGGTTGAACACCGCAAAAGCCCGCGCCACCATCCGGGCGCGACCGCCATCGTCCTTGCCGTCGTCCTCTGCCTTTGTCTCCTCGCGCGAGGCGATCTGCTTCCACAGAACCACGGTGGTCGAGCGCTCACCCTTGCGAACCTGAGCACCGGCAGCCTGCCATTGCCGGTAGGTGCCCCACAGGCCATCGCTGTAACCCGATGTCATGGCCACGACCCACAGCGCCACGGTGTTGATGCCCCGGTAACGCTTGCCTGATGCAACATTGGTCGGGCGGGCGGCATGGGCACCGTCATGGAACCACGGGGCGAGCCACTCACCGGCCCCGTGCTCGAGGGCCGCGATGATTTCTGCGGTAACCCGCGTGTAGATGTCAGCGCGCGCTTCAGGACCTGTCCTGCGAAATGATGGGACAGTTCCCCGGGAGCGACGGGACCGTGTGGAATGACCGCCGCTTGCAGGTTCTGTCGCTCGGGCAGTTCGCTTTGGTCCAGACATTGGAATTTCCTCCGCGACGGGCGCCGGAGGCCTCTCCTCCAGCCCTCGACCCGTCACGGACAGTCCGCCGGACCTCTGGCTCTCTGTGGCAGGCGGCGCAGGACAGGCGGGTGGACAGCCTGCCAGGACAAAGCGCGCAACGCCTCTTTGGGCTTGCCGAACCAGCAGCGTGCGTGTTCTGTTCTCGATCCGCGACAGTGCCGACCCAAAGGATCCCGCCGCCGATGTATCGCTTCCTGCATTCCTCAGATCTGCACCTGGGCAAGGCCTTCGGCACCTATCCCGAAGCCATCCGCAACCGCCTGCGCGAGGCCCGCCACGGCGCGATCGCGCGGCTGGCCCAGGCCGCGCGGGACGGTGGCGCGGCCACGGTGCTGCTGGCGGGCGACACCTTCGACGCCGAGACCCCTGCCCCCGACACCCTGCGCCACGCCCTGCGCGCCATGGCGGCCGAGGCCGACATCACCTGGATCATGCTGCCGGGCAACCATGACAGCCTTGCCGCGACCGAACTGTGGCGGCGCATCGGGTCCGACGCGCCCCCGAACCTGCGGGCGATCACCAGCCCCGATCCGGTGGAACTGGCCCCCGGCGTGATTGTCCTGCCCGCCCCCTGCACGCAGCGCCGCCCCGGCCGCGACCTGACCGAGGCGATGGCCGCCCCCACCCCCGACGGCTGCCTGCGCATCGGCCTGGGCCACGGCGCGATCGCCGATTTCTCGGGCGAGGAAGGCGCGGCGGGCATCATCGCCCCCGACCGCGCGCAAAGATGCGGCCTGGATTACCTGGCGCTTGGCGACTGGCACGGCCGGATGGAGGTGAACGCGGCCACCTGGTATTCCGGCACGCCCGAGGCCGACGGCTTCAAGCACTCTGCGGCCTGCTGCGCGCTGCTGGTGACGCTGGACGGGACGGCGCGCGTCCGACCGGTGGAAACCGGCAGCATGGGCTGGCAGACCGTCACGCTGGACCTGCTGCCCGGCGACGATCCGCTGGCCCGGCTGGACGCCGCCCTGCCCCTGCCGATGATGCGGCGCAACCTGCTGGTCCGGCTTGTGGCGACCGGGCGGCTGCCCCTGTCCGACCGGGCCGCGCTTGACGCGGCGGCGCAGGCGGCCGCCCCCGACTTCGGCTGGTTCGGCCACGACCTGTCCGGCCTCGCGACCGAGGCGCGGCCCGACGACCTGGACGGGATCGACCGCGCGGGCGCGCTGCGCCAGGCGGCCGAGGCGCTGCTGGCCGAGGCGGGCGACGGGGATCGCAGCGCCACTGAGCGCGCGGTGGCCGCATCCGCGCTGTCGCGGCTTTATGCCCTGGCGCAAGAGGTGGGGGCATGAAGATCCGCGCGCTGCAACTGACCAACGTGCGCCGCTTCGCCGGCCACACCGCCCGGATCGAGGGGATCGGCGACGGCATCACCGTGCTGTGCGAGCCCAACGAATTCGGCAAGTCCACCTTCTTCGACGCCATCCACGCGCTGTTCTTCGAACGCCACCGCGCCACCCGCGCAGGGATCAAGGCGCTGCAACCCCATGTCGGCGGCGCGCCCGAGGTGGCGGCGGATCTGGACCTGCCCGACGGGCGCTACCGGGTGGAAAAGCGGTGGCTGACCCGCGCCTCGGCCAGGGTGTCGCGCGACGGGCGGACGGTGGCCCAGGACGACGAGGCCGAGGCCTGGATCGACCGGATGCTGGGGGCGGGGCTGTCGGGGCCGTCGGGCCTTCTGTGGGTGCGCCAAGGCCTGCTGGGCCTGGAACCCGAGGGCAGTTCGGCCAGCGACAAGTCCGACCGCGAACGGGCGCTGTCGGCGCGGCGGGATCTCTTGTCCTCGGTCGCGGGCGAGATCGACATGATGACCGGCGGGCGCAGGCTGGATGGGGTGGCGGCAAAGGTCGGCGATGCGCTTGGCAGGCTCGCGACCGCGACCGGCAAGGCCAAGGCAGGCGGCGAATGGGCCCGGGCCGAGGCCGAGGCCGAGGCCCTGCGCGCCGAGGAGGCCGAGCTTGCCGCCAAGGCCGCGCGGCTGTCGGGCGACCTGACCCGCCGCAGCGAGGCGCAGCGCCAGGTTGCAGCCCTGGACGACCCGGCCGAGGACCGGCGCCGCGCCGAGGCCCTGGCTGCTGCCCGCGCCGCCCTGGCCGAGGCCGAGGCCCATGCCGACCGGCTGGGGGCGGCGCAGCGCGCCCTGGCCCTGGCACAGGCCACCGACGACAATGCGCGTGCCGAGATCGAGCGGCTGGAAACGCTGTCGGACCGCGCTGCCTGCGCGGCCCAGGCCCTGGCCGCGGCGACCGAGGATGCGGCCCGTCATGACAGCCGCACGGCCACCCTGTCCCAGGCCGAAGGCGACACCGCCGCCGCCCTTCGGGATGCCGAGGCCGCCACCCGCGCCCTGCGCGACCGTCTGGCCCTGGCGCAGCGGGCGCGCCTTGCCCGCGCCGCGCAGGACCGCGCCACGCACCTGGCCCGCAGCCTGGCCGAGGCCGAACGCCTGCGCGCCGAGATCGAGGCACAGCGGGCGCAGCGCGGGTTGCTGGTGGTGACGCCGCAGGCCCTTGCCGCCGCCGAACAGGCCGCCGACGAGCTGAACCGGGCCGAAGCCCGCCTGGACGCGCAGTCGGTCAGCCTGTCCCTTGCCTATAGCGGCGCCGCGCGGGTCCGCGCCGATGGGGCCGACCTGCCCGAAGGCCCGCACCGCCTGACCGGCCCGCGCGACTTCGACCTGCCCGGCATCGGCACCATGCGGATCGACCCCGGCACCCAGACCGGCGGCGACCGGGCGCAACTGGACAAGGCCGCGGCCACGCTGGCCCAGCGGCTGTCCGCCTGCGGGGCCGAGGATCTGGCCCAGGCCCGCGCCCGCCTGGTCGAGGCGCAGCGGCTGGACGACAGCCTGCGCAGCGCCCAGGCCCTTCTGGCCCAGCTTGCCCCCGACGGGCTGGAGGCCCTGCGCCAGGCCCATGCGCAGACGGTCGCGGAAGCCGGTGCGGGCGCTGAGGACGCGGGCGACCCCGCCGCCCTTGAAGCGGACCTTGCCACCGCCACCGCCACCGAGGATGGGGCCCGCGCCGCCGCGGCCGAGGCCCAGTCGGCCCTGCGCGCCGCGTCCGAGGCCCGGGCCGCCGCCGCCGCCACGCTTGCCGCCGCCCGCCGCACCCATGAGGCCGCGGCCGCCGAGGCCGGCGATCCGGCGGCGCTGACGGCCCGGCTGCGCGATCTGCGCGACGCCCGGACGGGCCACCAGTCGGGGCTGGCCGATGCCCAAGCCGAATGCGCGCGGCTGGAACGGGCCGCCCCCGACCTGGACATGGCCCGCGCCGCCCTGTCGCGCGCCCAGTCGGTCGCGGCCCAGGCCAAGGCGCAGCGCGACCGCCTGCGCGAGGATCTGGCGATGCTGAACGGATCCATCGGCACCCTGGCCGAGGAAGGGATCGAGGAACGCCTGGACGAGGTCCGCGGCAGGCTTTCCGACGCCGAGGCCCGCGCCGCGCGCTATGCCGCCGAGGTGCAGTCGCTGACCCGCCTGCGCCGGGCGCTTGACGAGGCGCGGCGCCAGGCGCGGGACGCTTATCTGGGGCCGGTGCTGCGCGAATTGCAGCCTCTGCTGGCAGTGATCCATCCCGGCGCCACGCTGGAGATCGACGACCAGACCCTGCTGCCCGCCGTGCTGACCCGCGACGGCCAGCCCGAGGCCCTGGACATCCTGTCAGGCGGCACGCGGGAACAGGTAGCAATCCTGACCCGTCTGGCTTTTGCGCGGCTGTTCGCACGCGCAGGCACCCAGGTGCCGGTGATCCTGGACGACGCCCTGGTCCACAGCGACGACGACCGGATCGAGGCGATGTTCACCGCCCTGCACCGCGTGGCCCAGGACCAGCAGATCCTGGTCCTGACCTGCAGACAACGGGCCTTCGCGGCCTTGGGTGGAGAACGGGCACGGGTCAGCGTTGAGACGGTCTGAGGCTTCCCAGTCTTGGCGTAATCTAAAAGCTTGAACGTCGCAAAGGGCGGAGAGCTGCCTGACGGCAGTGCAGCATAACCTCCAGAGCATTTGGAGAAAGCCGCCGTTCGCCGATTTAGGGAGATAAAGCCTCGGATTCCGCGGTCCAGACTATCGAATCCACTGCCGTCGTTCTTTCTTCAGGTGGCGTGACGTAACGTCGCGCAGCCACAGGACGCATGACAGGATCAACCTGTCACATCATGATCCTCCCATGCGAAACCTGAGAACAGTGTTTCCATTTTTCACTCTGGCTCATGCACCGGCCTTAGGGCTGCCTTGAAGAGGGAGGTTGACGAGCACTTACAGCAGGCTGCAAACTCAAGCGGCTCTTAATCTACGATCCTGCAGTCGGTCGGGACGCGAAATCGGTAGTGGCAGCTTGACGCTGGAACGCTGCCAGCGGGAACGGTCCAGTTGCTCAGGTGTTTTGCGTCATGGGCTATCAGGCGATCCGTATGACCAAGGCTTCACACTGGCGGGCGCTGCTCGTGAATGCAGCCGCCTTGTTGTTCATGGCGGGGTTTCTGGCCCACTCGGCTATTGCGGGAGGGATGCTGTCGCATTCTTCCGTTCCCGTTAGCCACACCCACGGCCATACCATGGCTGGTCATATGAGTTCGGCCTGTGATGTCACCCCTTTGCAGAGCGCAGCCACAGCTTGTGCTGCCTCGGCGCATGATCACGGCGATGGCTCTGGAGCACTCCCGTGTTGCGGAGATGTCTGCCACCTGGCGCTTGCACCGCAGGAGATCGTGTCTCCACAGCGCATGGCGCACGAGGAATCAATTGTTCTGGTTTCCGCGCCGCTCCTCAGTGGACGCGTGCTCGAAGGTCCGCGCCGACCTCCGCGGCTTCTCGTCTGATCCCATCGCAACACTGCGGGACGTGCGCCTGGCCTGACATGGTCTGGCCGGCGGTTCTCTTCTCTCCTTTCGTTTGAGGATGCCGCATGCCGGTGTTCCAAGAGGCGACCTGCAGGACTGCGTTGGGACTCATGCTGCCAAGTGGTTAACTGCCGCGAACCAAGCGGCCCGACTTTTCCAATCCTTACTAAAACCTCAGGAGAACAGCCATGGGTAAACTTCCCTTCACCGCAGCACTCGCCGTGCTTCTTGCCACGCCCGGTTTCGCGCAAGACGCCGCTCCCGCCCAGCAGGGGGCGCCCGCGAACCAAACCGAGCAGACGGCGGATCTGTCGATCCTGCCCCAGGGGTGCCAGGACGCGATCCAGCAGTCCGGAATGCCGGGAATGATGCACGGAGGCATGATGGGCGGCATGGACATGTCCAAGATGATGGGCGGCATGGAGCGTATGGAAGGCATGGACGAGGCCCAGACGGCCTCCATGGACGCCATGATGAAGATGAATGTCCCCATGATGGCAACGCATATGATCAAGGATCCCGACCTTGCCTTTCATTGCGGGATGATCGCGCATCATGCGGGCGCCATTGCGATGGCAGAAGTTGAGCTGAAGTATGGCAAGGATGAGGCATCGAAGGCGATGGCTCAGAAGATCATCGACGCGCAGGGGCCGGAAATCGAAGAGATGACGGCTTGGGTCGAGGGGCATACGGCCCAGCAATAAGCAACTGGCCGCCGGCGCATGAAGCGTCGGCGGCTCCTCCTTCCCCCGCAATTCCCTGTCCTGTGACCAGACATGCCAGGATGACCCAGGAATAATGAAAGGAGGATCACGGTGCGGAATCTGTTCGGGAAAGGACACACCATGTCGACGCCTCACAGTGATCATACCGCTCACGGCCAGCTGCACCGAGGCTCGAACGACCCCGGTGACAGCACGCATCGGGTCAAGGACCCAGTCTGCGGCATGATGGTCGACCCACACACCTCGACGCATCGGGCAGAGCACGGAGGCCGAACCTACCACTTCTGCTCGGCCGGGTGCCGGACGAAGTTCCTGGCCGATCCGGCCCGCTATCTCGATCCGGCCATGACCGCGGCGTCCGAGCCAGTGCCGGAAGGCACGATCTACACCTGCCCGATGCATCCCGAGATCCGGCAGGTCGGGCCGGGATCCTGTCCGATCTGCGGGATGGCCCTGGAGCCTCTCTTGGTCAGCTTGGAGGCTGAACCGAACGAGGAACTGATTGACATGCGGCGCCGCTTGCGGATCGGGCTGGCGCTGACAATCCCGGTGGTCATCCTGGAGATGGGCGGGCATTTCCTCGGGCTGGATCACTACCTCGGGCAGCGCACGTCCAACTGGCTGCAGCTGATCCTGGCGACACCAGTCGTGCTCTGGGCCGGATGGCCTTTCTTTGTGCGTGCCTGGCAGTCGCTGGTGACCCGCAACCTCAACATGTTCACCCTGATTGCCTTGGGGACAGGCACCGCGTGGGTCTACAGCATCGTGGCAGCGGTATTACCCGGCATCTTCCCTGATGCGTTTCGCCAGCATGACGGATCGGTCGCGGTTTATTTCGAGGCGGCCTCTGTCATCACCGTGCTGGTGCTGCTGGGTCAGGTCCTGGAACTGAAGGCGCGCGAAGGCACCAGCGGGGCGATCCGCGCACTGCTGGATCTGGCGCCAAAGACGGCTCGGCGGATAAGGGGGGATGGCACCGAAGAAGAGGTGCCGCTCGACCTCGTGCAGGTGGGCGATCGGCTCAGGGTCCGTCCCGGCGAGAAGGTGCCTGTGGACGGGGCGGTTCTGGAAGGGCGCAGCGCGGTGGACGAGTCGATGGTCACGGGTGAATCCATGCCCGTGACCAAGGAGGCTGGCGCCACGGCGATCGGCGGGACCATGAACCAGTCCGGCGCCCTGGTTATCGAGGCGCGCAAGGTGGGCCGCGACACCATGCTGTCCCAGATCGTGCAGTTGGTGGCCGAGGCGCAGCGCTCGCGTGCGCCGATCCAGCGGCTTGCAGACCGGGTCTCGGGGTGGTTCGTGCCAGCGGTGATCCTTGTGGCCTTGCTGGCCTTTGCGGCCTGGTCCATCTGGGGACCCGCGCCGCGTTTCTCGTTCGGGCTGATCGCCGCCGTCTCGGTCCTGATCATCGCCTGCCCCTGCGCCCTCGGCCTTGCTACCCCGATGTCGATCATGGTGGGGGTCGGCCGCGGCGCGCAGGCCGGCGTCCTGATCAAGAATGCCGAGGCTTTGGAGCATATGGAGAAGGTGGACACCATCGTGGTCGACAAGACCGGCACCCTGACCGAAGGCCGGCCCGCCGTCACCGCGATCGTTCCCGCCCCCGGGTGGACCGACGCCGAAGTGCTGCGTCTTGCCGCCGGCGTGGAGCGGGCCAGCGAACATCCCCTGGCGCTTGCCATCGTGCGGGCCGCGGAGGACCGGGGCGTGGCAACCGCACCTGTGGCAGAGTTCGACTCGCCCACGGGCAAGGGCGCCCTGGGCATGGTCGAGGGCAAGCGCATCGCCCTGGGCAATGCCCGGTTCCTTGCCGAGCAGGGTGTTGATGTCGCGCCTCTCGCGGCCCGTGCTGACGAATTGCGTGCCGATGGCGCCACCGCCATCTTCATGGGCGTGGATGGCGAGCCTGCCGCGATCTTTGCCATCGCGGACCCGGTGAAACCCTCAACGCCAGAGGCCCTCGCTGCCCTCAAGGCCGATGGCATCCGGGTTGTCATGTTGACCGGCGACAACTGGACCACGGCAAGAGCCGTGGCGCGGCAGCTTGGCATCGACGATGTCGAGGCCGAGGTTCTGCCCGACCAGAAAAGCGCCGTGGTCCAGCGCTACAAGGCGGAAGGGCGGATCGTGGCCATGGCGGGCGACGGGGTCAACGATGCCCCTGCACTGGCCGCCGCCGATGTCGGCATCGCCATGGGCACTGGCACCGATGTGGCCATGGAGAGCGCCGGCGTCACCCTGCTGAAGGGCGATCTGACCGGCATTGTCCGGGCACGGCGTCTGTCCGAGGCGGTCATGCGCAACATCCGCCAGAACCTGTTCTTCGCCTTCATCTACAACGCACTCGGCATCCCAGTCGCGGCAGGGGCTCTTTATCCGGTCTTCGGCCTTCTGCTGTCGCCAATCATCGCAGCCGCCGCCATGGCCCTGTCTTCGGTCAGCGTGATCGCCAATGCCGCGCGGCTGCGGGGCGTGAAGCTGTGAGGACATGGCCCGGTCACATCACCAATGCGGGCGCGGCACATTGCCGCTCCCCCTTTCCTTTGGCCAGTCTCTGGCTGAAGTTAGGGTATGTCAGACCCATGAAGCATGACGTGCGCACCATCCATGATCTGTCGCAGGGCGCGTTTGACAGGACGCTGCGTTGCCTGCGTGGTGACCCTGCTGCCAGAGCTTCCGAAAAGCTGGCCTCTCACTGCGGGACGATGCGATGAACGCGCATTCCGGATTTGCCAAAGGACGCCTTCGGGATTGGCTGCGGCGAGCCGCCGCAGTTCTCCTGCTGGCGGCCTCGGTGGTTCTGGTTCTGCAGACAACGGCTCATGTAAGGATGGGCGTTCCGATGATCTCCAAGCAGGCGACAGCCTCCATGCTGAATCATCCCTGCGCCCATTCTGGCGCAAAGTCTGACGCGTCCGCCCCATCCATTCCCAATCCCTGCAGTGCTGACACCGATGGCCTCGGGAGCCACGGCGACAGTTGCGAGCAGCTTTGTGCGATGGGTGTGGTTTTGCCTGATCCCTTAACCATCCCGTCCTCTACCGGCGGGAACATTCCGGATATGATCTGGACAGGGCTTTGGGGCCATTCGGCCGGGGCCATCCTGCGTCCGCCGCGCCGCTTCGCCGTCGCATAATAGCGCTTTCGCCCAAAGACCCACCGGTCCCTTGCCGTCAGCCCATTGGCTGCAAGCGCCATCCCATCCAGATTTTAGAGGAAGACGGACGTTCCTGCGTAACGCCGCACCTCACAAAAACAGGACGTAAAACCCATGAAACGAACGTCAATGGCCCTTTGCGGGGTTTTGGCGGCAATGCTGCCTGCCGCTGCCCTGGCCGATGCCTCACACGACGGCCATCACCCTGCCGTGCAGCAAGGCCAGACTGCGGCGCTTGCCTCAGGTGGAACGGTCTATTCCGCCAACGAAGGCGACAGCACCATCAGCGCCCTCGATCTGGCCACGGGAGCCGTCAATACTGTGGCTATCCCCGTGGCGCCCCACAATGTGGACCTGACGCCTGACGGCCGCTTTCTCCTCGCGGTCGGCACCCCTCCATCCGACGATCATGGTTCGGAAGGGCATGGTCATGATAGGGGGGCGACTGGCCTTCTGGTGCTGCTCGATCCACAGGATTTGTCGAAGCTGCCCGTCACGGTCGCACTTGGGGATCATCCTGCCCATGTCGTGCCTGATCGGAATGGCCGCGCCTTCGCCTCGCTTTCGGGCAGCAATGAGATCGCGGTGGTCGATCTGGCGGAAGGCACTGTGGTCAACCGGATCGGAACCGGCGCCTATCCGCATGGACTGCGCCTGAAGCCTGACGGCACCGAGCTTTACGTGGCCAATGTCGAGGATGGGTCTGTTTCCGTCATCGACACACAGAGTCTTAGCGAGGCGGCTCGCATACCGGTTGGTGCTGCCCCGGTGCAGGTCGGCTTCACTCCGGACGGCACCCGCGCCTATGTCTCGCTGCGCGATGAAAACCGCGTCGCGGTCATCGATACCGCCTCGCGCAAGCTCAAGGGCAAGATCGAGGTTGGACCGGGTCCCATCCAGCTCATGGTGACGCCCGATGGTGCGCAGGTCTATGTTGCGAACCAGGGTTCCGAGGCTGCGCCGAACGGCACCGTGTCCATCATCGACACGACAAGCGGCGAAGTGACGAAGACCGTGAAGACAGGCCTTGGCGCGCATGGCGTATCAATAGCGGCGGATGGGGCCTTCGTGTTCGTGACGAATATCAACGATAACAGCGTCTCGGTCATCGATGCCCGGCGGCAGGAGGTGGTGGCGACCGTCCCGGTCGGCAATAGTCCGAACGGCATCGCGTATGGACCCTCACGCTGAGGCGGCGAGCCAGGGGGCGCCGGAATGTCCGGCGTATCCCGGTTCGCATCACCAGATCATCCGAGAAAGAACATCATGAGACTATTTTGGATCGCGGCGCTTACCGTTCTGGTTACGGGGGGCGCCTGGTGGGTTCTGAACCGCCCCGGCACCGGTATCCCGGCAGCAGGCGGCCAAGCGCTCGCCGTCGTGACGATGCCCGCCACCTTGTCGGCGGAAGCGCGCGCCGGCCAGCAGGCCTTCGCCAGGAACTGTGCTTCCTGCCATGGCAACGATGCCGAGGGAAAGGCAGGGGTCGCCCCACCGCTGATCCACAAGATCTACGAGCCTGGCCACCACAGCGACACGGCCTTCGTGATGGCCGCGCGCAGTGGCGTCCGCGCGCATCACTGGACCTTCGGCGACATGGCCCCGGTGCCGGATGTGACTGATGCTGAACTGGCCCACATCATCCGGTTCGTGCGGGAGGTTCAGGTGGCGAATGGCATCATGTGAGCAGGGGCATTATTTGCGGCAGTCATGCCTTGGCCGTCCTCAGAAAGACGCTCAGTCGCTGTTCCGCGCGGCCTGAAGCACCTGGATTCGCGCGGGCCAGGTCGATTTGATATAGGCAAGGATGGCGATGATGTCGTCATCCTCCAGGATATTACTAAATGCCGGCATGCCGGACGTCATCCGGACGCCCAGGTCATCCAGGACGGCTTGGCCGCCACGGCGGATATAGTCCATCAGCATCGCATCGTCGTGATGCCACGTGTGACCTGTCTCGTCATGCGGCGGGGCGGGCATGACACCAGCCTCGCCCATGATCTGCCAGTCCGGCTGCCCTTCCAGCTGAGTGCCGTGGCATGCCGCGCAATGCTCGGCATAGAGCCGAGCGCCCCGTTGCAGGTCTTGCGCTCTGCCAAGGGTCCAGGTGGCCCAGACGGCTGCCCCGACAAGGGCCGGGACCAGCAGCCATCGCAGCCAGACAGGGAAAGGGAATGGGACGTTTGCTGGCATTACCGAGAACTGGCTGCCCTTTGAAGAAAGGTCAACCTCCGCAGGAGCCTGCATCTCTCAACAACTGAAGCAGAAAAGCGCATGGGATAGCCTGCCTCACGCTGCCCGTTCGACTTCTACGGTCAGATGCGAGAGATCGTGAATGTGCGACAGTCTTGCCCGATAGGCTGCCGGCTCCAGAGGTCACTTGAGCGGATCGAGAGGATCGCGGCCAGGTGGCCAGGTCCCAACTGCCAGACATGCAGGTCTGTGATCCGGTCCGAGCCGGTTTCGATCGCGGCCCGTATCTCCTCCGGCAAATCCTCCTCCTCGGACACGTAGTCAAGCAGCACCCGACCCGTGTCGCGGATCAGACTCCAGGACCATCGGGCAATCACCAGAGCCCCAACAATGCCCATGGTCGGATCAAGCCAGTTCCAGCCGTAGAGGCTGCCCATGGTCAACGCCACGATCGCCAGCACGGACGTCAGGGCATCGGCCAGGACGTGCAGATAGGCGGCCCGCAGATTGTTGTCGGTCGCATGACCATGGTGCAGGCCCGGCGCGGGGGAATGATCATGCCCATGCTCATGATGCTCATGATGCTCATGGTTATGAGGATGACCGTGCCCGTGGCCATGATGGTGATGGCCGTGGTCCTCGCGCAGCAGCCAGGCACAGAGCAGATTGACGATCAGACCGACCACGGCCACGGTAATGGCCTCGCGAAAGCTGATCGCAACCGGGCTGTAGAACCGCATCAGGCTTTCCCAGCCGATCAGTAGGGCGATCAGCGCCAGCACGACCGCACTCGCAAAGCCCGCCAGATCCCCCATCTTGCCGGTGCCGAAGGTGAAGCGGGCATTGTGAGCGTTGCGCCGGACATAACGATAAGCAAGCGCGGCAATCAACATCGCCCCGGCATGGGTCGACATGTGCCAGCCGTCGGCAAACAGGGCAATCGAGCCGAAGACGCTGCCAGCCGTAATCTCTACTACCATCATCGCGGCGGTGATGGCGATGACCAGCCAGGTCCGACGCTCGTTCCGTGCATGATTATCACCGAGGTAGACATGCTCGTGCGGGCTGGCCAGCCGCGAGGCCTGGATGTTCATTTGAGATAGGTCCTGATGATGTCGATCAGTTCGCCCGCGGCCTCTCCGCGCGCCACGTCCTCGTCCCGGTCCGGGTTCGAGACATGCTCCCGGATATGGTCCTCGATCAGCTCTGCCGTCAGCCCGCCCACTGCGCCGCGGATGGAGGCGACCAGGTTCAGGACCTCGCCGCAGGGTGCGTCGGTGTCCAAAGCGCGTTCGACGGCCACGATCTGGCCCTTCAGGCGGCGGACGCGGGCCAGGAGTTTCGTCTTATGCTTGGTTGTATGAGCCATAACATAGGGGGATACCCTATATTATTGAAAGCACAAGATCGATATCACGTATCGCTGGATGACAGCTTCGCTTCCGGTCCGAGGCAGTTCCGTGCAGGATTGCAGGAAGAATGAGTGGCTGGTTTGAGAAACGCCGCATTGCAGCATGGTTCCGGGCCGATCGTCGGCTTAGAGCCGACTGCGCTTGGATGAGGCACGAGGGCTAACGGCGTAGGGGGCCATGTCCGGGCGGAGGCAAGTTAGATAGGCAAGGGGTGGATCACGGCGCGGGGGCGGCCAGCCTCTTCCCAAAGGAAAGCCAGCGTGATCGGCAGGCGGAAGCGGCGGGGGCCGGCTGCGCCGGGGTTCAGCCAGAGGGTGCTGCCGGTTTCCTCGATGCCGGGCTTGTGGGAGTGGCCCGAGATCACGACGTTCCACCCCTCGGCTGCCGGATCGGCCCGCAAGGCCTTGCGGTCATGGATCATGTGGATCCGCAGGCCTCCGATCGTGAGGCTCACCGTCTCGGGCAGGGCCTCGGCCCAGGGGCCGCGGTCGATGTTGCCGCGGATTGCCGTCACCGGGGCGATGCGCGCCAGCGCGTCAAGATGGCCCGGATCGCCGATATCGCCCGCGTGCAGGATGCGCTCGACGCCTTCGAGCGCCTCAAGCGCCTCGGGACGGAGCAGACCATGGGTATCGGAGATGACGCCGATGCGCTCCCCAGGCGATGTCGGGCGGAGTGGTTGCATGAGGCAGCTCCTGTTGGTCATCGAACGTCGGTCGCGCATTTGGCGCCGGTTAAGGGCACGGCTGCAGTCCTGTTCCGCGTCGTACGACCCGGATTATCAGCCGTAGCCTTTAAGGGTGCGGCCCAGACCAAGACAGAGGTTGGTTTGTCTTCATTTTTGGTTATATTGAAGACGCCGATAGCGACAGGAGGCCAGTTGTGTCCCGCATGACAACCATGACCGTCAGAGTTGGAGGTGCCTTGAGCGACTTTGTAGCCGCGAACGTAGGCGAGGATGGGTCCTATGAGAACGTCAGCGAATACATCCGTGACCTGATCCGGCGCGACAAGGAGCGGGCCGAGCGCAAAGCGTTTGATCGGCTGAAGGCCGAACTGACCCGCGCCTTCGCAGCGCCCGAAGACAGCTACAAGCGACTGACAGCGACTGAGGTCATCGCCCGGAACCGGCGCGCTTGAGCCCATGACGATCCGGGTCCAAGAGGCAGCATCCCTCCGCATTGACGAGATCTATCTCTACACCCGTGACCGGTGGGGCGAAGCGCAGGCTGAGACCTACATCACCGGCCTGTTTTCTGCGTTCCAGAAACTCGAAACGGGCGGTGTGATGTCGCGGCCCGTGCCGGCCGAGTTCGGGGTGGAGGGATACTTTTTCCGCTACGAGCGGCATGTCGTATATTGGAAGCGGCTCGCCAATGGCGACATTGGCATTGTCACGATCTTGCATGAACGAATGCATCAGATCGACCGGTTCAAGGACGATTACCTTGGTTGAGAGATAGTTACGAGGCTGAGACGACGGTCCAAGATCAGGATGACCAGGTCAGGCCGCATCCCGGCTCTTGCCGAGACCGCGCTCCAGGCTGCAACCGACCGACGCCGGCTTTTGCCCTAAGCCTAGACCCCTGCCCCTCCTTTGCGCCTTTGTGCTGCGCCGCCTGTCTAGATCCGAGCCAGACCGCAGGGGCGCAATAGGCGGGCCGCACGGATTCCATCTCGGCCCTTCGGGTGGCAATCGCTTGCGAGCGTAGCCAGGTTGTCTAGCGGCGCGCAGACCCGGTCCTGGGGGTGTGTGCAATCCCACGCCAGCAGCAGAATGCGTGTCACTCACAGGCGTTTCCAGCAGACTGCCGAAGTCGTGCTAGGCCATGAGAGATAAAAGCGTCCCCTCCTCGCCACACAGGAATGACAATCCACAATTTTCTTGCTGCACTCGTTCCTAAATGCAATTTTGGCATATGGAAGCCCCTGAAGATCTTGTATGGTCGGAAGCAATTAGGTGCAGAAGCACCATACAAGATATGAAAAGCCCAGGAAATTGGGCAGCAGACGAGGACAAGATGAACGATCTCAGCCTGCTCAGGCGCAGCTTCGATTCGGACCGTATCACGGAATTCGCCGAAAGCCTCGCCACGTCTTTGGACCGGCAGATGAAGAACGCCTTCCGGCCGGAGGAAAGAAAGGCCTTGCGTTTGTTCTCTGCCCGCGAGGTCTGCGAGCTGACGGGGATCTCCAATTCGAACCTCAACACCCGCCTGGCAGACGATCCTGATTTTCCCCAGCCAACCTTGGACAAACGGGGCCATCGTTGGTTCAGCGCCGAGGCGATCGACCAGATCCGCGACCACATGTTCCGCACTGGCAAGAAGGACCTGACCTATCGGCCAGGCCGCCAGCCGGGCGATGCCATGCAAGTCATCAGCTTTGTAAATTTCAAGGGAGGGTCGGGCAAGACGACATCGGCGGCGCATGTTGCCCAGAAGCTGGCCCTCGATGGCTACCGGGTCCTTGCCGTCGATCTGGACGCCCAAGCCAGCCTTACGACGCTTTTTGGCTATCGTCCGGAACTAGAGTTTCAGGAGAACGGCACGGTCTATGACTGCCTGCGCTACGACGAAGAGCAGGTGGGTATGGAGCACATCATCCTGAAGACCTATTTTCACAACCTGGACCTGGCGCCCGCCGGCTTGATCCTCGCCGAATACGAGACCAATACGGCTTATGCGCTGAGCCAACGGATCACGCCTAACTTTGCCGAGCGGCTGTCGATCCAGCTGGATCGGGTCCAGGACCGCTATGACGTGGTCATTATCGACTGCCCGCCACAGCTGGGCTTCACGACTCTCTCTGCACTCGCGGCAAGCTCCGGGCTGATCGTCACGGTCGTACCTAGTATGCTGGACATCGCCTCCATGTCGCAGTTCCTCAGCCTCGCGGGCGACCTGTTCCGCACCATCCAGACCCATACCAGCCGGTCGGAGCCGATCTCCTGGAACTTCGTGAAGTTCCTGCTGACCCGCTATGAGCCCTCGGACGGCCCGCAGACCCAGATGGCCGCCTATCTCCGGACCATTCTGCAGGACGAGGTGCTAACCAACCCGATGCTGAAGTCCACCGCCATCAGCGATGCGGGCATGACGCAGCAGACAGTTTTCGAGATCGATCCCGCAAAGCTGCTGCGCAAGACGCTCGACCGGGCAGTACAAAGCTGCACGGCAGTGACCCAGGAGGTCGAGGGTCTGATCCAGCGGTCCTGGGGGCGTGTCTGATGGGACGCAAGAACGTCTTCGAGGCAGCTCTCGACGCAGCCGCTCCGCCCATCAGCACTGTCGCGCTGCGCAGGCAGGGCGCCCCTTCGATGGCCACCCTCGGCAGCACGCTGCGCGACATGTCCGCCAGCGGGATCCAAGAGCTCGATCCTTGGGTGATCGACGAGTCGGGCATCCAGGATCGCATCGCACTGGAGGCGGCCGACATAGCCCGCCTCGCTGAGAGCATCCGCACCCATGGGCAGCAGGTGCCCATCTTGGTGCGGCCCCATCCAGACAGCATGAATCGGTTTATCATCGTCTATGGCCGCCGCCGTCTGGCTGCGGTGCGCAGTCTCGGCAACGGGATGCGTGTCAAGGCGATCGTTCGCCATTTGGCCGAGGACGCGGCAATCATCGCACAGGGGCAGGAGAACAACCTCAGGGTCGATCCTTCCTATATCGAGAAGGCCCTCTTCGTCCGGGAGCTGCGGGAAGCTGGATACCAGAACCAGGTCATCCAGGATGCTCTGGGCCTTGACAGGACGGCTATCTCGAAGATGAACACCGTGGTCGACAATGTCCCGGTCGAGGTCATCCTCTTTATCGGCGCCGCGCCCGAGATTGGCCGCAGGCAATGGACTGAGCTAGCCTTCCTCGCGCGCGAGCATGGCATAGATCTTCTGTCCCTCGTTCCGGAAAAGAGCGCCACGCCTTCTACTGGTTCAGAACGATTCGAGAACATCCTGTCGCAGACCCAAAGACTGGCCGGTCTTGCCGACGCCCCGGTGGCGCCTGTGCCCGAACGCAAAGCCGCTGTGCCCGCGGTCACAGCGATGAAAGACAGGGCGCTTAGTTCCGACATCCGCCGTTTCGATCTCGGCGGGCGGCATCTCGGGACCATGAAAAAGACCGGCCGTAGCCTTTCGCTGAGCGTCTCGTTGAGACACCAGCCCCAGTTCGGACAGTGGTTCGAGGAGAACGCGGACGAGATCGTCCAGATGATCCACGATCATTGGTCGAAGAGCCGGGGAGAGGGCTGAGCCCCCCTTCCCTTTGATCAACACGAGCAAAAGAGAAAGGAGCGCAACGGAGACCGGAAAAAAGAAAGAGCCCCCCGAAGTCACCCTCGGAAGGCCCTGCTAGTTTTCGATTTTTGCACCTTCATTACTAGCAGCCTCCATTGTGCCCGTCAACCACAACCGATTCGGTTGGCGGGAGAAGTTTGCCTACGTTTCTGAGAAACCTCGGGCAGTGGCTGATGACGCATGGGCTTACGGTCCCCCTGCGGAGCAGGATGACATTTCAACGAGCAATTCCGCGGGCCGGTGGCCTCGCGATGAGCCCGGCTGCGCTCGTAGCTAAGGCCGACGAAACATGGGTCATCTTCCGGGTGCTTCGCGATGCGGCGCCTCGCCTCGGCATCAAGCCCAAAGTAGTGCAGACCCTGTCCGCGCTTCTCAGTTGCCTCAAGCCCGGCCGTGGCATGATCTGCTTTGCCTCGAATGCCGAATTGCAACGCCGACTTGCCGGAGTCAGCGACAAGACTATCCGCAGGCACCTGGCCGAACTGGCAGAGGCCGGGGTAATCCAGCGGCGCAGCAGCCCCAACGGGAAGCGATACAGCACCCGCGATCCGCAGAGCGGTGCCGTCGAAGCTTTCGGGATCGACCTGTCGCCAATGATTGAGAACCGCGAGCGGTGGTCCAATGCCCTTGCTGAGGCCGAGCGCGACAAGGCTCATATGAGGCATCTTAGAACCAAGATCCTCGCACGGCTTGCCTGGATCGATGACCGCGGGCACGATGGCATAGACACGACCGTCGTACGGACAGTGCTACGCCGCACGTCGCTGACACCTGCCCTTCTTGAAGAGATCTTTGCCGAACTCGACGACATCATGCGGAAGGAGGACGAGCCACACACCCCCTACCCTTCCGATGCACCGGAGATCAAAGATAGCCGCACCGATCCGATGACCGCCACTGCCGGTCAGAATGACCGACATCTTCTCAAGTCTTATCCTGAAGACTATGAATCAGACTTGCGTGAAGAAGCTGAGAAACGAGATGAAGATTGTGAGCAGGGTATGCTGGTGAAGCTACAAATAGCCTGCCCAAGTGCGATGGAGTTCGCGCTGGAGCCCGTCACCACGTGGGACGCCGCAGATAAGCACGCTCGCATGCTGGCGCCGATGATCGGCATCGATCACGCTCTCCTCACCAAAGCAAGGAAATGCCTCGGCCTCCGCAAAGCTGCCATCACTGTCCTGGCCATGGTGCAGCTACAGCCCCGCATTCGCAACATGCAGGCTTATTTCCGCAGCCTTGTTGTTGGAAAGCGGTCTGTTCGATTCAATCCCATCGCCTTGCTGGATCGTCTTGTGGCAGGCTCGTCCGCGTTGTCCTGATGCATTTGATGTGACCTCAGATAATCCGATGACGGTAGCCGTGCATAGCTAGTTTTTGCAGAGTCTGCGGAGGTTACCAATCCGGCGAACCATTGTGCCCGCGGGCACAATGGGTTCCGAACAGGGTCAATTTTTCTCAGTTGGAAATGGCGGGCTCCGTTTCCACCATCTCCGCTTGGGATAGCAACCGCCCGGAGCTTTAGTCATCAAGTCTATCGCAATGATACATCTGCTGCGACACCGCCCTAAAGCACTAAACGTTGGGGCGCCGACCATAAATGCTCACACGGCTCCTCATATGTGACCACGGCCACAGTGGTATGCTCAGATACTTAGGTTGCTATGCAGCGCAACGGTCGAGCACGCTAGTCCCAGTGGTGAGAATCCAGACCTTTGTTGTGGACGTCATCGACCACTGTGACCGCGGTCACAGTCGCTTGCAGTCGGGGCTGCCATTGAAGCCCAAATGTTCATCTGGTGCGGGCAAGGCGCCGAAAGCTTGCCAGCTTAAAGCCTCCGCGCCAGGATAGACGATATCATTCCACTGTGCCCGCGGGCACAGTGCTGTGACCGCGCGATTGCGGCGGGATTCGAACCGGCCGAACTGGTGCAGTCGATCCGCGATATCGACCTGTTGAACCCGATCCGAGTGGAGCCGGGCAGGTATGGCCGCTACGAATTGATCCAGGGCGGGCGTCGCCTGACCGCCTATCACCAGCTTCTGACGGACACGGAGATACGGAAAGCTTGGACTGCATTGACGCGGGAATTGACGCACGGGGCAATGCGCTGGAACAGTTCTATCGCCCCATGATCAATGAAAACATGGCCCGCAAGGACATCTCGTTTACAGAAATGGCGCATCTGGCGCTGCATTTTTTTTTGGACCCGCATACCGCCGAACACGATCCCGACAGCGTCATGGCGGTTCTATTCAAGCTCTCAGGCTAGCAGAAGCGCGCCTATATCCGCAACTTCATCCGCTTGGTCTAGGCCCTCGGCGAGGTACTGAAGTATCCCAGGAAATCCCCACGGCCCATGCCTGGCTACTGCCATCGCGGCCGAACTGAAGGACTGGGACACGCGGTCCGTCGAGGACGAGTTGGACGTGCTGCGCCGCTTTGCGGGGCAGGGGAGTGACGCGCCGACGGATACGCCCGGCCCTGGGCGGCGGCCGCGCCAGGCCGAACTTCCAAATCCCGCGCCCCCAAGGCAGCCCCAAATGCAGCGCCGTCAAAGGCCGCTTGGAAATCCGCCTGCCGCGACCTTTCGGCTATCGACCGCTGCAAGCTGAAAGCCGCCGTGGACGCGCTTCTGGACCAGAGCGGCTAGGGAAGGGTCCTATGCCCCTCACTCGCGCCGCCAACCATCCCCATCCTGCCGGCCCGTTGCAACAGCATCCTGACGGTGGCCGGGAACCACTTCGCATTCCCCCTGGGTGTTCTTTCGCGCATCTGCTCCAGCCTCGTGGCGATACCCGCCAGCGTAAGGTCCGGATCGGCATGGCGCATGCCGGCCACGATCGCCAGCAGCCGGTCGTCGGGCGTGCTGCACGGCGCCCGCTCCAGCACCGAAGGGGGCAAGAGCCCGTCGCTGACATAGCGTTTGGTGGCGCGCTTCAGCCGCTCCACCGACCAGCCTTGGCCAGTGGGGGCTGTGACGAGGCGCGCCAGATCCTCCCAGAGCATGGCGGGCCGGTGCCGCCGCACCAGCGGCAGCCAGCCATCGGCCGAGGCCTCCAGCTTGCGGAAATAGGTCTCGTCGCGTGCCATGCGCAGCTTGCGGATCGCCTCGCGGTCGCCCGCCCGCAGGGCCGGATTGCCGCCCACTCGCCCCTGCGCCCGGGCTGAGCGCAGCCCCGCCTTGGTCCGCTCGCGGATCAGCGCGCGTTCCAGTTCCGCCACCGCTCCCATCACCTGCAGTGAAAAGCGGCCCTGCGGCGTGGCCGTGTCGATGGGATCGCCCAGCGAGCGGAAATGCGCACCCCGCGCCTCCAGCGTCTCGATCACCTGCAGCAGATGCGCCAGCGAACGGGCCAGCCGGTCGAGCCGCACCACCACCAGCGTATCCCCGGACCGCATCTGGGCCAGAAGCCGTGCGAGGGCAGGGCGGGTGCGGTCGGCGCCCTAGGCGTGCTCCTCATGGACTAAGGCGCAGCCGGCCTGGCGCAGTTCTACCAACTGCGGATCGTGCGTCTGCTTGAGGGTCGAGACGCGGGCATAGCCGATGAGCGGCATAGAGGGTTCCGGGTTGGGGCTGTTTGCGCGCGTTTATACACATTCGCAACGCGGGAGAAAACGGCCGTTTAAATTCGATTATAAAAACGCTCGTGTCTGGTCGAGATGCTTAAGCACAAGCCTTTCGATCAGCAGATCGAAGGCAGAGGTGTTTCAAAGAAGGGCAGGGCAGGGAGATTCAGAAACCTGGGGCTATGACTTTGCTCTACATATCTGTGATCCGCACTACCGTCATTTAGAGCGTGTAAGCAGGCAAGACACCTAGCAGATGTTGAACACAAACCATTTCCGAGATCAGGATGACCTGGGCATATTTTTGCGCGGTTCGGTTCAAGCTGGCCAAATTTAGAGACATGTGCGCCAGGTCGAGCGGCAAGGTTCTCCTAGACCAGGCCTGACGCGCTAAAGCATCCGATTGAGGTCCGTGGGGCGGTTGTCGAGGATCTGCTCCATTGAGAAGAGGCCCGTCACCTTGTCGAATTCAAAGCCGTCGATCAGTTTCTGGTAGAAGCGGTCGTAGCCTGCCATGCCTGGCGTGACGATCTTCAGAAGGTAGTCCCATTCGCCCCCGATGCGGTTGAAGTCGATCACCTCGGGCAGGCTTTGCACGTGGCGCGAGAAACGGTCGATCCACTCGCGGGAATGATGCCGGGTGCGGATCATCACGAAGACTGTCAGGTCCAGTCCCAGTGCCGCCACGTCTACGCGGGCCTGTGAGCCCGCCAGAATGCCCGCTGCCTGCAAGGCCTGGATGCGCCGCCAACAAGCGTTCTGCGAGAGCCCAACCCGTTCAGCGACCTGGCGCTGCGACAACGAAGAGTCACGCTGCAGGGCAGTTAGGATGCGGAGGTCAATCACATCAAAATTCTTCATTCCACCGTTCATATGATCGAACCATAGCCTCATCCAGCACAAATTGAGAGAAGTTGATCGTCGCACGTTGGTCTATCTTCGCGCTAGCTGAAGGAGACCTGCCATGACCCTTAACCCGTTCGCCCCATTCCTTGCCGAACTCGCTGCTGCCGATCCCATCGGTGCCCTGCGTGACGGGCTGATCGGCGAGGGAGCAATGATCGAGGGGGTCTTTGGTCCAAAGCCGCTGATCTATGCTGATTACACCGCCTCGGGCCGCGCGCTGCGGCAGATCGAGGCCTTTGTGATGGACCATGTCTTGCCCTACTACGCAAACAGCCATACCGAAGCATCGTTTTGCGGCGCCCGGATGACGGGGATGCGGCGCGCGGCGCGGGCAGTCATCGCGCGGGCTTGCGGCGCGGGGCCGGATTACGCGGTCATCTTTTGCGGGGCAGGGGCCACGGCGGGGGTGAACCGGCTGGTCACGCTCTTCGGGGCGGGTCCTGGCACACGGGTGATCCTGGGACCATATGAGCATCACTCGAACCTTCTGCCCTGGCGCGAAAGCGGCGCCGAGGTGATTGAACTGGACGAGGATCCCGCGGGCGGTCCCGACCGTGTCGCCTTGGCCGAGGCCTTGGCGGGCGCGGCCAACCAGCCGATCATCTGTTCTTTCTCGGCCGCGTCGAACATCACCGGTGAACTAGCCGATGTTGCCGCCCTGACGGGGCAGGCGAAGGCCGCCGGGGCGCGCATCGTCTGGGACTATGCCGGGGGCGGGCCCTATCTGCCGATCCGCATGTCCCTGGCACCCGGCGCTGATCTGGACGCCGTGGTCGTCTCGCCGCACAAGTTCGTGGGCGGTCCCGGCGCATCGGGCGTGATGATCCTGCGCCGCGATGCGGTGGTGACCGACCGGCCCAGCTGGCCCGGCGGCGGGACCGTTCGCTTCGTGTCTCCGGGAAGGCACGACTACAGCCAGCAGATCGAAGCGCGCGAGGAGGCAGGCACGCCCAACGTCATCGGCGACTTGCGCGCGGCTCTTGCCTTCCTGGTCAAGGACAGCATTGGCACCGACTTCATGGCCGAACGCGGCGCCGCCGTGATGCGCCGTGCGCAGGACGCGTGGTCCCGTCAGCCGCGGATCGAGCTTCTCGGCTCCACCAGCCGACCGCGGCTGCCGATCTTCTCGTTCCGGATCCGCGATGGGCAGAGCGGGCATGTGCATCACCAGTTGATCACCCGGCTTCTATCGGATCGCTACGGCATCCAAGCCCGGGGCGGCTGCGCCTGCGCCGGACCCTATGTCCATCACCTGCTGGGGATCGACGAGGTAGCGTCGGACCGGATGCGCCAAGCGATCCTGTCGGGCAACGAGATCGAGAAGCCGGGCTTCGTCCGTCTTAACCTGTCTCCCCTGATGAGCGACCGCAAGGTGCAGGTGGTGCTGGACAGTGCCACCGAGCTGTCGCGCGATGCCCCCGACCTTGAGCGACACTATCGTTGTGATCCGATAAACGCGATCTTCGCGCCCGTCGCGGACATGGCGCTTGCTTGAAGATGTCAAAGGTTTGAGGGTTCCAATCAATCGTGGTCGCCAAATAAGATTGTCGGGCGGTCAGCGCTCTTCGTGCCGCTCCCAACTTCCCGGAGTTGTCGCTGAAGCACACAAATCGCGGTCCAGCCAAACAGCCCGCGTCAGGCTGGTCTTGTTCCCGATAGAACGGCTCACAGTTCCTCAGTTGGTGCTCTCCGTTTCTTGTGGCCAGGTCCGGTTCTAACTTCACCATGCTTGTCAGTCTGAGCCTCGGATCAACTCCTGCCGTTCTTTCAGCAAGGCTACGACAGCATCCGCCATGACGGCGCAGCGGCTGCCCGCAAACGGAAAGATCGTCTCGAAGCCGCCGTGGATCCGATCCGTGATGATCTGCCGCAGGCGATGGCGCGCGCGCATCAGCCGGGTCTTGACGGTGCCGAGCGGCAGTGACAGGTCGCGCGCGATGTCGCGCAGGCTGAGGCCGGAGGCTTCGTGCATCAGAAACACCAGCCGAAGGTCCGGCGGCAGTTCCGCCACCGCCGCTTCGATCAGCGCGCGGGTCTGCATCCGGCCAAGTGCGGCTTCCGTGGGCTCAGCCTCGGTGCCGGGGAACAGCACGACCTCCGCATTGGGAAGTGCAGGATCCTTGATGGTGTCATATTCCTGTTGCTCGCGCGCCTTGCGCAGGCGCATTGCCGCGCAGTTCAGCGTGATGCGGGTGATCCAGGTCGAGAACCGGGCCTCCTCGCGGAAACCGTCCAGATGCGTGAAGGCGGCCAGATAGGCGTCCTGCACCACCTCTTCAGCCTCGGCGTCGCTGGTCATCAGGCCACGGGCAATCCTGAACAGGCGCCCGTTCAGCCGCCGGATCAGTTCGCGCACCGCGGCCTCGTCACGGAGCCGGGCTGCCGCCACCAAGGCAGCCTCGGACAATTGATGCTCGGCGCAGGCAGGTTTCGATTGCGGCTTTGTGCTCATGTCGCTTCTCCGCGCCCTTGCATGACGGATCCCTGTTCAAGAATAGCATGAACTGGGGGAAAGGCGGCTAACGCCACCTCGGGCAGATCGCCGGGTCCGGCTGTGGGGTCCTGCCAGCCGAGCTCCTGACCCGGCCGGCCCACCACGATGCGCGCCACCATGCCCGCATGCTCATGGGGCTGGCAGTAAAGATCATAAACCCCAGGAACGGAGAGCGTGACCTCGAACGTCTCGCCCGGCAAAAGCAGGTCGCTGTCCCAGGGCGTTGCCCGCGCCGGGATGCGCCTTGGCCGATCCAGGATGTCAGGATGATAGGCGGTGGCCGTATGGCTGTTGCCCGGGTCGCGGTTCACGAAGCGGATCGTCGTGCCGGGGCTTACGGCAAGGCCAACCGGCACGAACCAGACCGCCTCGCCGCGCGGACTGCCCTTCATCTCGATCATCAGCGGGAGTGCGGAAATCGCTTGGCGGGACCGCAGGCAGACGGCCCCCAAGAGAGCCGTCCCCCGGGTCAGCAGCGTCCGGCGGTCCATGATCATTCCGCCAGCCGCGCCTTGGCATCCTTGTCGTGATAAAGGACGACATGGACATGGGGCTTTTCCACCCCGGGATGACCGGCGTTATAGTAGATGTCGGTCGTGGTGACGCTGTCGCTGCCAACCGCCAGATCGTTGAAGGCGCCGCCACCCTCCAGATCCTCGATGGGCGTCATGTAGATCGTGGCCGAGAGCTTGCCGTCGTGGTCATAGCCGAGGAACGGACCCGCGGGCAGGGTCGCGGGATCGACATACAGGGTGCCCAGGCCGGGCAGGAACTCTGGCAGGGCGACAAGCTCGCTGACCTTCTGGAACGGCGCGGCAGGGGGTGCCGAGTCAGGGGCCGTCTGGGCGACGACCGAGAAGGGCAGGACGCCGAGCAGCAGGCCAGCGGCAAGAGCGGGGATGGACCGAAGCATGTGAACACCTCTTCATGACAGGCCGGATCTGCCCGGCCATGGTCATTGGATGCGGAATCGAGGAAAAGGTTCGCATGAGAGGGCAGGCAGTCCTGGATTTTTATCCGGATCATTGTGCAGCCTTGATCTGCTGGCGGAGGTTGGCGCAATCTGAAGCAGGAAGGAGCTTCTTATGACCGCCACGACCAGGCTTTTGGACCTGCTTGAAGTCCAGCTTCCGATCCTTCAGGCGCCGATGGCAGGGGTGGCTACGCCCGCAATGGCGGCAGCTGTCTCGAATGCTGGCGCCTTGGGCGCCCTGGGCCTGTGTTCCTCGACCCCGGAGGCAGCAAGGCAGGCCATCGAGGAGGTGCAGCAGCAGACAGCGGCACCGTTCAACGTGAACTTCTTCTGCCACGCAAAGCCACAGCGCGACCCGGCGCTTGAAGCTGCCTGGGTCCGACGGATGGCACCCCTTTTTGCGCGCTTCGAGGCAGAACCGCCGGCCGAGCTTCGCGATATCTACACCAGCTTTCGCGACACGGATGCCTATCTCGATGTCGTGCTCGAACTGCGTCCACGCGTGGTAAGCTTCCATCTGGGTCTGCCCCGGCCTGACCAGATCGAGGCGCTGCGCGACGCAGGGCTGATCCTGATCGGCAGCGCCACATCTGCTGCCGAGGCCAGGGCCGTCGAAGCCGCCGGGTTTCATGCGGTTGTCGCGCAAGGATGGGAGGCTGGGGGCCATCGCGGCATTTTCGATACGGCCGGGCCAGACGCGCGGCTCTCGACAAGCGACCTACTGCAAGTTCTCCTGGCCGAGGTCAGTATTCCGGTCATCGCCGCCGGCGGGATCATGGACGGCCGGGACATGTGCCGGATGCTGGAACGGGGCGCCGCAGCGGCGCAACTGGGCACCGCCTTTATCGGCTGCCCCGAAAGTGCGGCGGACGCTGGCTATCGCGACCGCCTTGCCCTGGGCGGCGACACGGTGATGACACCCGCCATCTCGGGCCGCCCGGCCCGTTGCCTCAGCAACGCGCTGACCCAGTGGACCGAGAATGTCGCCCCGGCCGATATACCAGCCTATCCCTGCGCCTACGACCTGACCAAGGCGCTGACCATCGCTGCCAAGGCAAAGGGTGCCACGGCTTACGCAGCGCAATGGGCGGGTGCGCAGGCTGCACGGGCGCGCGCGCTTCCGGCACGAGAGCTGGTGGAGGCCTTGGACAAGGAGAGGAAGGACATCTCCGTTTCGTAGGACCTCGCAGGATTGCACTGGTCGCTTTCGGGGCTCCATAGAAAGTTTGAACCGGGTCATCCGCAAGTCGATCAAGACCCGAGGGTCATTCCCCACAGACGAGGCGGCGACAAAGCTGATCTACCTGGCCATCCGCAGCTTCGAGAAAGACGGCCGAAACGTCCGGGAATGGTTTGCGGCCCGCAACCAGTTCGCCATAATGTTCGGCGAGCGCTTCGACGCTTGAGTATCTGAAACCGCATGGAGCCGGTCAGATACACAAAGTTCAGGACACTCTCTCGAACGCCGCATCAAGGCCGCCAAATTCCCCACGGTCAAAAGCCTCGAGAGCTTTGACTTCAGCGCCATTCCGAAGCTCAACAAGATACAGGTGCTGGAACTGGCCCGCTGCGAATGGATCGACCGCCGCGAGAACGTCATTGCCCTCGGACCAAGTGGCACGGGCAAGACGCACGTCGCCCTTGGCCTCGGGCTGGCGGCTTGTCAGAAGGGGCTCTCCGTAGGCTTCACCACCGCCGCGAGCCTGGTCAGTGAGATGATGGAGGCCCGCGACGAGCGCCGCCTGCTTCGCTTTCAGAAGCAAATGGCCGGTTACAAGCTGCTCATCATCGATGAGCTGGGCTTCGTGCCGCTATCCAAAACCGGCGCCGAGTTGCTGTTCGAGCTGATCTCGCAACGTTACGAGCGCGGCGCGACCCTGATCACCAGCAATCTGCCCTTCGATGAATGGACCGAAACCTTCGGCTCCGAGCGCCTCACCGGCGCACTGCTCGACCGGCTGACCCACCACGTCAGCATCCTCGAGATGAACGGCGAGAGCTATCGCCTCGCCAACAGCACTGCCCGAAAGCGGCAACAAAAGTCCTGAGATCAGATCGCTCGTTTTGGCCCAAAGAGACCAATGCGCCATGGCACGCGCCAGCTATTGGTAAGCGCGCGCCATGGCGCCGGCCACCGCCACCTGACCTGGTCTTACGCCGCCGCGTGGCCGGATTTTACGCCGCCGTTGACACTCAGATAACTGGATTATTCGGTGCCACCACAATAACAGCCGCTTTCCCGATCACTTATCCGGCCACACCCAAAAACAAGGCAAGCGCTCTGTTGACCTCAAGCATGGCAGTGTCATCAAGCCGACCGAAGGTCTTCCCCAGCTTGTCTGTCCGAACTGTCATGGCCTTGTCGATCATGATCTGAGATGTTGCTCGCAACCCATTCTCTGCTGCTGGCTCGACTGTCAGCCTGATCAAGGGCGCTTCGACTAGGCTAGAGGTAACCAGGAGAACCGTTGTGGTGGCGGTATCTGGAAACCGATCGGATTGGATCACAAGAGCTGGACGGGGTTTGCCATGATCACCTTGAAGAGCAACCGTCACCAAGTCTCCCCGCGTCACTCCCAGCCTTCCACGTCATCAAGGGCGGCATCCATGAAGTCATTCAAGGCAGCATCAGAGCGGTCCGACTGAGCGACAAGGGCTGCCTGGCGTCGGCACTCGGCTTCAAAGCCCGGGCGGCGCGTATCCGGCACCCAGATCTGAACGGGGCGCAAACCGGCAGCCCGCAGGGCGTCTCGGCGTTTCTGAACACGCTGTGAAATGGATGCTGGCATGGCGGCCTCCGATCGTGTTACATGTAACAAGTCCCTACGTGCTTATCAAGGTGGTTTAAGCGGGAACAGCTTGGGTCTATCCCATTGATCATCCGGATGCCCTTATCGCACGAAACCCTATAGCACCGCTAGTTCCACCACGATCCCCACCCCGATGGTCCAAAGCGCCAGCGAGGACAGGCAGTATAACCCATTCCACCGGAGCCCGACGACAGAGGGCGTGCGTCCAACTAGGGCTCCGGCATAAACGACCGTGGTAATCAGTGGGGTAAAGCCCATGACGCAGCCCCAGGTGCCAGCCAAGCTTAGCGCGGCGGCGGCATCGCTGAGGCCGGGGAAGTCAAGCTGCGTCACGAGGCTGCCCATCACCGATGCCGTAATGATCGGGTTGATCCCCACTGCCGCCAGACCGAACATGGACAGGTTCAGCAGGGCGATCATCTGCCAGGGCGCTCCGATCATCGAGGCGACTGCGGCCTGGACCTGGTCAATCGGCAGTAGTTCCAGCACTAGGACGGACAGCAGGCCGGCCGAGGCGAAGACGCCGATCTCGGGCGCAGCCAGCGGAAAGCGGCGGATCATCCCGGTGACGGCGTGTCGCGCCTGAGTCATTGCTCCGGTTCCGCCACGATGGCCCAGCCATGCTGCCCAAGCCAGGCTATAGGCTGGCACTGCGATTAGAAGTGCCTGCTGGAACTGCAATCCAGTAGCAGCGTGTATCACGAGAACAAGGCCTGCCAACAATCCTACATGGGTGACCAGGATCGCCACGCCGCTCCAGTCGGCAGTTCGTGGGCTCGGACGCGGTTTCAGACCGCCTGGAATGCGAGGCGCGCCTATCCAGTCCAGGAACCAGCCCCAGCCCAGGAACAATACGGCCGCGGCTAGTCCCGCCGGTGCCACCTCGCCGTATCGCAGGTCGGGCATTGCCAGAAGCAGCGCATTCAGACCCAATCCGATGGGCGACCACAAAGGGGCTAGAGAAAACCCGCGCAGGACCGCCGTTGTCATGCGGCGCAGACGCCATTCGCGCAGGTGGGCGGGCAGGTGGCCACTTGTTTCCTCCAGCGACCGGCGCGTCATTTCCAGCAGGATGGCCATTCCCCCCAGGTTGATCAGAACGCCGAAGACATGGCCGCCGAAGTTCATCGCCAGATAACGCCGCCCCGGGGGACGCGTGGTCAGATAGCGGCCCGCGCGAAGAACTTCGGGTGCGTCGCTGGCAACCACCCGCAACGACCCAAGCAGGGCCAGCAGCGTGGCCAGAAATGCCATCCGTTCCAGCCCGTGGGACAGCGTTTCCAGGTCGATCCCACGCAGCGCCGCCAGTCCCAGAAGGACTGCGCAAAGGCTGACGGTAATCCAGGTGGCCACGGTGAATTGCCGCCATGACAGAGCCAGATACAGGGCCAATGCAATTCCCGCGGCAATCCCGATGGCAGGGGAACTGACCACGATGCCCCCCAGCGTGGCCGCAATGACGATGACGATGCAGGTCTGTGCGACGATGGATTTCAGTCGGTCGCTGGTCACAGAACGCACCGTCCGGCGGGGCGCGGCGTAACGGGATCAGCTGCCCGGTCGTCGGCAGGGACGTGCAATATGCAAGAACGGTGGTGGCAGAACTTCATGGCGTCCTCTGGTTTCCCGAGCGTTCATATCTTGGGGAAAATCGACAAAAGGCACAATAGTGTTCCATTCTTCGGAACAATGTGTCATTTAATGGAGCAGGAGAGGAGAATCATATGCGTTTTCTGACAGCAGGCTGTTTGACACTTGGCTTTGCATGGGCGGCTGCGATGCCTGCCAGTGCCATGACCTTGATCTATGGCGAGGCCGGTCCCAATCGCGGTGTCCGCGCCGAGGCGACCCAGTGGTTCGTCGACCAGGTCGCGGAACAGACGGGTGGCGAACTGACCATCGACGTGAACTGGGGCGGGGCCCTGTTCTCGGAAAAGGCGGCGGTCCAGTCGCTTCGTGACGGCGTGGCGGACATGGGATCGGTCATCGGCGTCTATTTCCCGCAGGACATGATCGCCTATGGCCTCGCGGATTTGCCGATCCCGAACCCCGATCCGTGGGTGGGGATGAAGGCCACCGACAAGTTGATGCGCGAGAACGAACAGATCCGCGAAAACCTGGCGCAGCAGAACCTTGTCTATATCGGCACCTATACCACCTCGGCCGTGCAGGTCGGTTGCAAGGCCAAGACCATCGAGACGCTGGACGACGTCAAGGGCGTCAAGATCCGTGGCGTCGGCGCCTATGGCAAGGTGTTCCATGACCTGGGCGCGACCCCTGTCGACATGTCCGTCTACGAGGCCTACCAGGGGCTTGATACCGGCCTGATCGATTGCACGCAGACCTATCCCTATCTGGTTGAGGCGCTGAAGTTCGACGAGGTCTTCACCAGCTATACCGAAATCGATTTCGGCCAGATCGGCGCCCTTGGCATCATGATGAACAAGGACAGCTTCGACATGCTGCCCCCTGAACAGCAGCAGGCTCTGCTGACGGCGGGCGAAGGGCTGGCGGACGAATTCGGCCGTATCCTGTCCGACGCCAACCAGCGGTCGGTCCAGATTCTGAAGGACAAGCAGATCCCGGTTCTGAAGCTCTCGGACGAGGATCGCGCGCGGCTTGTCGACATGGGCACGAAATATATCGACGAATGGATCGTGCGTGCTGACGCAGCCGGCCTGGATGGCCGCGCGCTGGTCGACGAATACACCGCGCTAATTGCCGAATATACCAAGCAGCGCGACGAACAGGGCTATCCCTGGGCGGCACCGGCCAACTGACCGGTTGTCCTGACCAATCGGGGACGCGGCCTGGCCGGCATGCCTGTCGCGCCTGTGTCCCCGGCATCCTGCCTGATTTGAACTTTCCCCAAATCCGGACAGCCTTGTCACGTACCCCAACCAGGGAGGTGCGGCCATGAAGGCCATTGAACGCATCATGCTTGAATTCGCCGTCGTCTCGGCCTTGGCCTTGGCGCTGGTCATCACGGCGAACGTGATCGGCCGACAGTTCTTCGGCTGGGGGGTGCCCGACATCGTGATCATCGTGCGCGAGCTGATGATACCGACCATTGTCTTTCCGCTTGCTGCCGCGACGGCCAACCGCGCCCATATCGCCGTTACCTTCGTAAGTGACCGCATGTCGCCCGGCGCCCGCGGCCGACTGATCATCCTGGGATGGTTTGTGGCGCTGCTGGCAATGCTGCCGCTGATCTATGCCAGCTGGCGCAACCTGTCCGGATCTTGGACTTCCGGGGAGTTCTACGACGGGCTTCTGGGCATCCCCCGTTGGCCCATGAAGCTGGTGTTCCTGTTGGGCCTCGTCGTGATGGTGATCCGTCTTGTGCTGGTCGCGCTGACCGACATCGCCGAATTGCGCAGGACGGGGACCGTCACCGAAGCCAGCCACACCACAGAGGAGTCTGTCTGAGATGGATGCTTCCACCATCGGACTTGTCGCCTTCGGCCTGGTCATCGTCATGCTGGCCCTGCGCGTGCCGATCGCCTTCGTGCTGGCGGGCGTGGCCACCGTTGGCACCTTCCTGATCTATGCCTTCCGTAGCGGTTCCTTTGTGCCGGAACGCGCGATCAACCCGACCTCGTCAATGGTCGTGAACAGCTTCTTCGAGCTGATCCATTCTTATGACCTGTCGATGATCCCGCTGTTCGTGGCCCTGGGCAACATCGCGTATTACACCGGCATCACGACGCGCATCTATGACGCCGCCAACGTCTGGCTGCGCAGCGTGCCAGGCGGCGTCAGCGTCGCATCGCTGATGGGCTGCGCGGGCTTCTCGGCCATCTCGGGGTCATCGATCGCCTGCGCCTCGACGATGGGCCGCATCTGTGTGCCGGAAATGCTGCGCCTGGGCTATAACCCCAAGCTTGCCACCGCATCGGTCGCTGCGGGCGGCACGCTTGGATCGCTGATCCCGCCATCGGTTCTGTTCATCCTGTACGGCATCTTTACCGAAACCTCGATCAGCAAGCTGTTTCTTGCGGGTATCCTGCCGGGACTGCTGACCCTAGCAGGTTATATCCTGGTGGTGATCTGGTGGACATCGCGCGACCCAAGCGCGGCACCCGTCGATCCGACGCCGCTGCCCAGGGGCGCGCGCTTGAAGGCCGCAATTTCGGCGTGGCCTGCCGTGATGCTGTTCGCCGTGATTATCGGCGGCATTTATGGCGGCCTGTTCACCGCGACGGAGGCTGCGGCGATCAGCGTCGTCCTGACCATCCTGATCGGCTTTTTCGAGCACACCCTGACGCTGCGGTCGATGTGGACCGCGATCCGCGAAAGCCTGGTGCAAACCTCGGCCATCTTCCTGATCGCGGCCTGCGCCAAGATCTTCGTGTCCTTCGTCGCGCTGACCGGGGCTGCCGGGTTGGTGTCGCAATGGGTGGCCGATGCCGGGCTGTCGCCGCTGATGCTGATGGCGGCAATCTGCGTGCTTTATCTGTTCCTGGGCATGTTTCTGGATCCAGTCGGCATCATCGTCCTGACGCTGCCCTTCGTGATCCCGATGGTGGACAACCTGGGCATGGACCTGATCTGGTTCGGCGTCATCGTCGTCAAGCTACTGGAGATCGGGCTGATCACCCCGCCCGTGGGACTGAACGTCTTCGTCATCGGCAACGTGACCGACCGCAGCATCAAGGTGGACACGATCTTCGCGGGCGTGTCGCGGTTCCTGGCGATGGACATCGTCGTGCTGGCCATCCTGGTGCTGGTCCCGGCAATATCGACGATGATCCCCAACGGCTTGTGAGGCCCGATGACCGACCTGCATGATCCCCGCTTCGCGACGACCCTGGCCAGGGGGCTGTCGGTGCTGCGCGCCTTCCGCGTTGGCGACGACGGCCTGAGCAATGCCGAGATTGCGCAGAGGACCGGCCTGCCCAAATCCACGGTGTCGCGGCTGACCTTCACGCTGGGGCATCTGGGCTATCTGGTCCAGTCGCCCCGCGACGACCGGTTCCGGCCGGGTCCGA
>Ga0194112_10001358_pt1 | contig 36083 bp, 34 predicted proteins | sample TA2MahC400mmetaG_FD_146191 | JGI IMG/M metagenome (GOLD analysis project Ga0194112, IMG submission 146191) | Freshwater microbial communities from Lake Tanganyika, Tanzania - TA2015016 Mahale Deep Cast 400m | ecosystem: Environmental > Aquatic > Freshwater > Lake | place: Tanzania: Lake... | reverse complement strand
CGGCATGGGCGCGCTGGTTGATGCGGACATGGAAGAGTCCTCGGCCCGTCTCCAGGCGCTGCAGACCCAGCAGCAGCTGGGCATCCAGTCGCTGTCGATCGCCAACCAGGCGCCGGGCGCCGTCATGTCCCTGTTCCGCTGATAAACCTGGCGGGCGCCTACAAGCGCCCGCCACACCCATGATCACTCCAGAACGGGAAACACGATCTTGAACGCGGTAACGCCACTTTCTCAACATGGTTACAATTCCGGTGGCCTGCGCACGGCGCGGGATTCGGAATACGACATCTTTTCACGTGTCACGCGCCTGCTGCGCCAGGCCAGTCCCAGGGGCGACAACCCCGACACCATTCAGGCCGTGCAGAAGAATACGGAACTCTGGACCCTTCTGGCATTTGACTTGGCAGAACCCGGCAATGCCTTGCCCGAGGAAACAAAGGCTGGGCTGATCTCGCTGGCGGGCTTTGCCGTTCGGCACGGGCAGGCGGTGATGGCCGGTGCTGCCGTGACGGCTCCCTTGATTGACATCAACCTCAGCATCATGCGCGGCCTTCGCGGCGAGGTGGGAGCATGAGCGGCCTTGTTCTAAAGCTTGCCCCCAACGAGCGCGTGCTGATCAACGGTGCCGTAATAGAGAACGGCGACCGTCGCACCAAGATCGCAATCAAGACGCCGAACGTGAACGTGTTGCGCCTGCGCGATGCGATCCACCCGGACAACGTGCGCACTCCCGTTTCGCGCGCCTGTTATATCGCGCAGCTCATGTTGTCGGGCGATGCGGAACCGACGCAAGGTCGCCAGCAACTGCTGCTGGCCATTGAGCAGCTTAGCCAGGTTTTCGAGGATCGCGACAGCCGCATCCTTCTTGCCGATGCGACCGCCGCTGCCATTGACGGAAACGCGTATCAGGCGATGCGCAAGTTGCGCGACCTGCTGCCGCGCGAGGCACGCCTTTTCGCTGCCTCCCGCCAATGAGTCAGGCATGAGCATACCTATCGTCATCGGCGCCAGTGGCATCGCCGGCTGGAAGATTGTTCAGCGCACCGAGGCGCGGCAGGTTGCAGCCGTTGCCAAGGACCCGGTGGTGCAACGTGCAACCACCTATTTCCGCGAAAACGTGTCGCGGGCGGACAAGGCCGAAGACTTTGTCAAGGACTATCGGCTGCTTCACACGGCGCTGTCAGCCTTTGGTCTGGAGGCAGATCTGCCCAACAAGGCATTCATCCAGAAGGTTCTGGAGTCAGACGTTGGTGACAAGAAGTCACTCGTCAACCGTCTTGCGGATAAGCGCTATCTGCGAATGGCAGAAGCCTTAGGCTTTGGCAGCAAAAAGCCGCAGCCAGATCTGGCCAACACGGTCAGCCAGGCATTTGTCCAACGAGAGTTCGAGCGTCGAGTGGGCGAGGGGGACGAAACCCTGCGACTGGCACTCAACGCCCGACGCGAGATGCAGCAGTTCGCCTCCCGCAGTTCAAGCGACAGGACCTTGTGGTTCGAGGTGATGGGCAACCAGCCCCTGCGCAAGGTGTTCGAAGGTGCCTTTGGTTTCAGCCAGTCCTATGGAAGGCTGGATGTGGACCGCCAAGTCGAGGAGTTCATGCGTGGCGCCAAGCGCGTCCTGGGCAGCGACAGTTTCAAGGAGATCACCAGCGCTGCCTCGATAGACAAGTTGGTCCAGACGTTTATGGTCCGCTCGCAGGCCACCGAGGCCACCGGACAGAATCGCTACAGCGCGGCGTTGTTGCTGCTGACAGGGGGCTGAAGGCGGCGCCCCTCCGCGCCAGATTTCAAGGAGACCGGCAGTTGCATCCCCGGCTTGCGATGCTAACATCACGAAAATGAAGGTTCCGGGCAGCGCGGCAGGCAGCCGCCGCGGCGCCGCGCCATGCCATTTTCCTGGGAACGGTGTTCGCCGCACCTTGCGCCCCGGCCGCGCATAGCTATAACCCCGGACGATTTGCGCCAATCCATCCAAGACAAGCCGGGGGCAGGACCATGCCGAAAAGAACCGATATCAAGTCGATCCTGATCATCGGGGCGGGTCCGATCGTCATCGGGCAGGCCTGCGAATTCGATTACTCTGGCGCACAGGCCTGCAAGGCCCTGCGCGAAGAAGGGTATCGGGTCATCCTGGTGAACTCGAACCCCGCAACGATCATGACCGACCCGGAAATGGCCGATGCGACCTATATCGAGCCGATCACGCCCGAGGTGGTCGAAAAGATCATCGCGAAGGAGCGTCCGGACGCGCTGCTGCCGACAATGGGCGGGCAGACGGGCCTGAACACTGCATTGGCGCTGGCCGACAGCGGTGCGCTGAACCGCTATGGGGTCGAACTGATCGGTGCGCAGCGCAGCGCGATCGAGATGGCCGAAGATCGCAAGCTGTTCCGCGAAGCGATGGATCGGATCGGTCTGGAAAATCCCAAGGCCACGATCATCGCCGCCCCCAAGCTGGCGAGCGGGAAATACGATATCAGCGCAGGCGTGACCCAGGCCATGGACGCGCTGGAGGAGATCGGCCTGCCCGCCATCATCCGCCCCGCCTTCACCCTTGGCGGCACCGGCGGGGGCGTGGCCTATAATCGTGACGATTACGAGCGTATCGTCCGTTCGGGACTGGACGCCTCGCCCATGGCGCAGGTTCTGATCGACGAAAGCCTGCTGGGCTGGAAGGAATACGAGATGGAGGTCGTGCGGGATCGCAACGACAACGCCATCATCGTTTGCGCCATCGAAAACGTCGATCCGATGGGCGTTCATACCGGTGATTCCATTACCGTCGCGCCCGCCCTGACCCTGACGGACCGTGAATATCAGATCATGCGCACGGCCAGCATCGCGGTCCTGCGCGAGATCGGTGTGGAAACCGGTGGCTCGAACGTGCAATGGGCCGTCAACCCCGACGACGGCCGCATGGTCGTGATCGAGATGAACCCCCGCGTGTCGCGTTCCTCCGCACTGGCGTCCAAGGCCACCGGGTTCCCGATCGCGAAGATCGCGGCCAAGCTGGCCGTGGGCTATACGCTGGACGAACTGGACAACGACATCACCAAGGTGACGCCGGCGTCCTTCGAGCCGTCGATCGACTATGTCGTCACAAAGATCCCGCGCTTCGCTTTTGAAAAATTCCCCGGCTCCAAGCCGGAACTGACCACCGCGATGAAATCGGTGGGCGAAGTCATGGCCATCGGCCGCAGCTTCCACGAATCGCTGCAAAAGGCCTTGGCCTCGATGGAAAACGGCCTGACCGGCCTGGACGAGATTGCCATCGAGGGTGCGGCCGACCAAGGAAAGCCGGCCGTCATCGCCGCCTTGTCCAAGGCCACCCCCGATCGCATCCGCGTCATTGCCGAGGCGATGCGCTTTGGCCTGTCCGATGACGAGATCCACCGCGTCACCAGCTTCGACCCCTGGTTCCTGGCCCGCATCCGCGAGATCGTCGATGCCGAACATGTCGTGCGCGAGAACGGCCTGCCGCAGGACGCCGAGGGCCTGCGCCGGCTCAAGATGATGGGCTTTACCGACGCACGCCTGGCCCATCTGGCCAAGCGGGACGAGGCCGATATCCGCCGCGCCCGCCGCAGCCTGGACATCCGCCCCGTCTTCAAGCGCATCGACACCTGCGCCGCCGAGTTCGAGGCCCAGACACCCTACATGTATTCCACTTACGAGATGCCGGCGATGGGCGATGTGGAATGCGAATCCCGCCCGACAGACGCAAAGAAGGTGGTCATCCTGGGTGGTGGCCCCAACCGCATCGGTCAGGGGATCGAGTTCGATTATTGCTGCTGCCATGCCTGCTTTGCGCTGACCGGCGCGGGCTACGAGACGATCATGATCAACTGCAACCCGGAAACGGTCAGCACAGATTATGACACCTCTGACCGTCTGTATTTCGAGCCGCTGACCTTCGAGCATGTGCTGGAGATCCTGCACACTGAACAGCAGAACGGGACGCTGCACGGCGTCATCGTGCAGTTCGGCGGCCAGACGCCGCTGAAGCTGGCCAATGCGCTGGAGGAGGAGGGCATCCCGATCCTGGGCACGACGCCCGATGCCATCGACCTGGCCGAGGACCGCGAGCGGTTCCAGAAGCTGCTCAACGATCTGGGCCTCAAGCAGCCGATCAACGGCATCGCCAGCAGCGACGATCAGGCCATCGAGATTGCCGAGCGCATCGGCTTTCCGCTGGTCATCCGTCCGTCCTATGTGCTGGGCGGCCGCGCGATGGAGATCGTGCGCGACATGGATCACCTGCGTCGCTACATCACCGAGGCCGTGAGTGTTTCGGGCAAGAACCCGGTGCTGCTGGACAGCTACCTGTCCGGCGCGATCGAGGTCGATGTGGACGCGCTGTGCGATGGCGAAACCGTGCATGTCGCGGGCATCATGGAACATATCGAGGAGGCGGGCGTCCATTCGGGCGACAGCGCCTGTTCGCTGCCCCCGCACACGCTGGACCATGCGACGATCGAGGAGCTGAAGGTCCAGACAACGGCCATGGCCCGCGCGCTCAAGGTCAAGGGCCTCATGAACGTGCAGTTCGCGCTGAAGGACGGCGAGATCTATGTGCTCGAGGTCAATCCGCGCGCCAGCCGCACCGTACCTTTTGTCGCCAAGGCCACCGACAGCGCCATCGCCTCGATCGCCGCGCGCCTGATGGCGGGCGAGCCGATGTCGAACTTCCCCAACCGCCCGGCATACCCGGCGGGTGTGGGTCCCGAAACCGACCTGCCCTTCGCCGATCCGATGACCCTGGCCGATCCGATCACGCCCTGGTTCTCGGTCAAGGAGGCCGTGCTGCCCTTTGCCCGCTTCCCGGGCGTCGACACGCTGCTGGGGCCGGAAATGCGCTCGACCGGCGAGGTGATGGGGTGGGACCGCAACTTCGCGCGTGCCTTCCTCAAGGCGCAGATGGGCGCCGGCACGCATCTGCCCCATCAGGGCCGCGTCTTCCTGTCGGTCAAGGATGCCGACAAGTCGGACACGCTGGCCCAGGCTGCGCGCGATCTGGTCGGCATGGGGTTCGAACTGGTCGCCACCTCGGGCACGGCCGATTTCCTGGCAGCGGCGGGCGTGTCGTCCAGCCGCGTGAACAAGGTCTATGAAGGACGGCCGAACATCGTCGATCGCCTGAAGAACGGCGACATCGCGATGGTGCTGAACACGACCGAGGGCGTCCAGGCCATCGCCGACAGCCGTGATATCCGGGCCGTGGCGCTTTACGACAAGATCCCGTATTTTACCACTGCGGCCGGCAGCATCGCCGCCGTGGCGGCGATCAAGTCGCGCGAGGAAGGTGACGTCGGGGTCCGGTCGCTGCAGGCATAGATCATCCGTGCAGGCCGGGAACCTGTCCATCTGGGCGGGGTCTGGTCTGCGCGCCCCGCAGCACTATTGCAATGGCCGCTCTGACGCCCATATCCTCAACCGCAGCGTGTGCCAAGGAGGGGCCGGATGTCACAAGCAAGCAGTGCCGAGCGTTATTTCCTGACGCTTGTCAACCAGGAGCGGGCGCGCCACGGGCTTGACCCGCTGGTGCTGGAGACGCGGCTGAACGACTCGGCTGCGGATCACAGCCTGTGGATGCTGCAGACCGACATCTTTTCCCATACCGGAGCGGGTGGGTCCCGGGTGCGGGACAGGGTCGAGGCCGCTGGCTTTCCCCTGGAGGTCAGCTGGCGCGTCAGCGAGAACCTGGCCTATATCTCGGACAACGGAAACGGTTCGCTGCTGGACGAGGTCCGGCAGATGCACATCAACCTGATGAACAGCCCCGGTCACCGCGCCAATATCCTTGATCCGGACGTTACCTATCTGGGGGTGGGGCTGGAGGTCGGGACCTTCAACGGCCACCGCATCGTCATGGCGACGCAGAACTTTGCGCGGACCCTTGGGCAGGTCGAACTGGACGCAGCCCCCGGCATTACCATCGGCACTGTGACGGCACCGATGACCAATGCGCCCGCCCCTTCGCAGGCGCAGTGGTTGGCCGAGGTCGGGCCGCCCGCGCGCGGACTGAACGGCACGCCCGGCCATGACCTGATCCTCCGCGGCTCGGGAAACGAAACCGTGTCGGGTGGGGCCGGCTCCGACTGGATTGCCGGCGGTGCGGGCAACGATGTCCTGAGGAGTGGAACAGGCAACGATATCCTGCTGGGTCAGGCGGGCAACGACCGGCTGTACGGCGACGGCGGGGCGGACCGGCTGTGGGGCGGCGCAGGCCATGACACGCTGTATGGCGGGATGGGCAATGATATCCTGTCGGGCGATCTGGGCCGCGACCGGCTGTTCGGAGGTGCGGGCAATGACCGGCTGTTCGGCGGCCCGGGTGACGATCTGCTGAACGGCGGGGATGGGAACGACACCCTTGTGGGCGGATCGGGCAACGACACCCTGACCGGAGGTGCCGGAGCGGACCACTTCGTCTTTGCCGCCTCCATCGGGATCGACCGGATCACCGACTTCCAGCCGGACAGGGACCGCATCCTGATCAGCAAGGATCTGGTCGGGGCGGACGTGACGGCCTTTGTCGCCGACCGCATCCGCGAGACGGAGGGGGGCATGGTGATCGACCTGTCGCCGGGCAACAAGATCATCCTGGCAGATCCCGACCTGACGCGGCAGGACGTGGCCGACGACATCTTCCTGTTCGGCTAGGACGTCAGGCGCCCGGCCCGCCGTCATCCCCCGATGCCGGGTCGCGGCGCAGAAGATAGCAGTCCATGATCCACCCATGCGCCGCCCGGGCGGCGGCGCGGGCCTGTTCGATCCGGGGTCCGGCCTCGGCCAAGGGTCCGTGATCCAGGATCTGCTCGTCCATGCCCAGAAAGGCGCCCCACCAGATCTGCAGCCCTTCGGGCGTCAGGTGGCGGAAGGCGCAGGCACCGTCCAGCATCACCACGACGGTAACGGCCCCTTGGGGCCAGCCGCCCTCGCGCAGGCGCCGCCCCGTGGTGATCTGCACCGGCGCGGCCAGCGAATTCAGCGGAATGGCATGGGCCGCGCACAGGGCCTGGATTGCGGTGATGCCGGGAACGACGCTGACCGGCCAGCCAAGCCGCGCACTGATGCGCAGGCTGCTGTCGTAAAGGGACGGATCCCCCCAGACCAGCAACGCCACCCGTCCCCCTTGCGGCAGGTGCCGTTCCACCTGCACGCGCCAGGCAACCGCGATGGCGTCGTGCCACCGCTCGACCGCCCCGACGTAATCACTGTCGGTGCTGTCCCGCAGAGGCAACTCGAATTCGACCACGCGGCCCTGGACAGGGTGCTGCGCCAGAATGGTCCGGCGCAGTTCGGCCAGGTCGGCCTTGTCTTCCCCCTTCAGCGGGATCAGCAGCAGGTCGGCCTCCTGCAGGGCCTGGACGGCCTGCAGGGTCAGATGCGCCGGATTTCCGGTGCCGATGCCGACCAGCGACAGCGAGATCATGCGTAAAGGCGCGGCGTGACCAGCCCGCTGCCGCGCAGGCCGCGCAGCGACTTGGCCCCGGCCAGAACCGCCAGATCGACCAGGGGTTCAAGCGCGATGACCAGCATATAGGCGGCGCCAAAGGTCAGAACGCCCGCCGTCGCCTCGACCCCCTGGCCATAGAAGGCCCAGAACGCCACCCAGGCCACGACGCCGCCCTGAAAGGCCGTCGACAGCGCCAGTGCCTGCGCATAGGTCAGATCGACATAGGCAGTGCCGGGGGCGACGATCCGCCGGGCCAGGGCGGCGACGGCAAACAGTGGCACCAGCAGCGTGGTCACGTTCATGCCGTACTGCGGCAGGTCGGCCGGGGCAAAGAGCAGGCCCTGGATCAGCAGGCCAAGGGCCAGCCCGATGGCGGCAGGCGCCGTGCCGAACAGCAGGAACAGGGTGGAGCCGAGGATCAGGTGCACCTCGGACACGCCCACCGGCGCAGTGGGCAGGACCTGGAAAAACACAAAGGTTGCGACGGTGGCCAGCGCCGCACGTGCCACCAGCGAGGTCAGGCCGCGGTCCCGCATCGCCTCGAAGGCGAGCCTGAGGGAATAAAGGCCGGCGGTGGCCGCGGTGGCATAGCTCAGCACGATCTTGGCGCCGGCAACGATGCCCGGTTCGATATGCATGGGTCAGTCTCCTGTGGCCGTCACACCCGACGGCGGTAAAGGTTTTGCCTGCAGGGCCGGTTTCCTGGCTTGCGGGTCAGGGCGTCGCGTCGGCCTTCCCGGGAAGATCCCAGTGGCATGGTTGACGCGCGCTCTCCGCATACAGTCGCGGGGGCGGCTGAGGCTTCGGGCGCCGCGGGTGGGTCCGCCCTTCCTCATTCCCGATGAAGCCCGACGCTTGGCGTCTGATGGGCACCACACAGACCTTCACCTAAAGGTGATGATGGCGTCCGCGTCAAGTCGCAGCCGGAGCGATCAGGTGAAAGAAGGTGCCCGTGACCTGGCCTCCGCCAGGCATGGCGCGATGGCTGCCGGTCTCGGGAACAGGGGCGCCGTTGGCATCGGTGACGCGCGCCAGGGGCGCATCCGGCTGCGCCAGGATCGAGGCATAGTGGAATTCGTGGCCCCGCAGCGCCTGCTGCCCCAGCCCCGGCAGGGGCGCGCACAAGTCCGCGCGGCGATAGCCCAGGTGCATCCGCCGCCTGGCATAGCTTGTCTCCAGGCCCAGCAGCCCCATCATCTGATGGCGCTGGCCCTCCGCATCGACAAGACCTGCGCCCAAGGCCATGTAACCGCCGCATTCGCCGTGAACCGGCCGTGTCCGGGCAAAACGCTGCAAAGCGACGCGGAAACCGTCTGCCGCCGCCAGACGGGGGGCGTGCAGTTCGGGATAACCGCCGGGCAGCCAGCAGCAGTCGGCGCCGTCATCGGGCGCCTCGTCCGCCAGGGGCGAAAAGGGCAGGATCGTCGCTCCTGCACGCCGCCAGGCCTCCAGCACATGCGGATAGGTGAAGGAAAAGGCCGCGTCGCGCGCCAGGGCGATCCGGCGGCCCGGCGGGGTCAGCGGGCGCGGCGCGCCGGCCTCGGGCAGGGCACGTCCGGCGGCCGCCGCGATGATGGCTTCCAGGTCGCAATGGGCGGCCACGAAATCGCCCGCATGGTCCAGGATCGCCTGAAGGCCCTCGGTTTCCTCGGCCTGGACAAGGCCCAGGTGGCGCTCGGGCAGGGTGATGTTGCCTTGGCGGGGCAGGGCGCCCAGCACGCGGATGCCCGCCTCGCGCATGCCTTCGCGGATCAGCGCATCGTGGCGGGCCGAGGCGACGCGGTTCAGCACCACGCCGGCAAAGGGCAGGTCGGGACGCAGCGTCGCAAAGCCCCGTGCCGTGGCGGCCGCCGATTGCGCCTGCCCGCCCACGTCCAGGATCAGCACCACGGGCCAGCCCATCATCTGCGCGATCTCGGCGCTGGACCCGATGCCGGTTTCGCCCGGCCGCGCCACCCCGTCGAACAGGCCCATCGAACCTTCGGCCAGGATCAGGTCGGCCTGTGGCTGGCCCGTCACATGCGCGGTGATCCGCCCCGGCTCCATCGCCCAGGCATCCAGGTTGAAGGAGGGCCGCCCGGACGCCGCATGGTGAAAGCCCGGATCAATATAGTCGGGACCGGACTTGAAGGGCTGCACGGTCACCCCGCGGCGGCGCAGCGCGCTCAGCAGGCCCAGCATCAGCATGGTCTTGCCGGTCCCCGAGGCGGGGGCCGAGATCATCAGCCCCGGCGTGGTGTGCGGCACGTTCATTCCGGGAACCTCGGATCGGTGCCGACGGGACGATAGCGGCGGTCATAGTCGGCGGCGTAAAGGCGGCTGTCCTGGAACCCTTCGGCGCCCAGGGCGGGACCGACCAGGATCAGCGCGGTGCGGTCGATGCCTTGGGCGGCGGCCGCGATCGTGGCCAGGGTCCCACGGATCACCCGCTGGTCGGGCCAGCTGGCACGCCAGACGACCGCCACCGGGCAGTCCGCTCCGTAATGCGGCACCAGGTCGGCCACCACCCGGTCCAGCGCGTGGATCGACAGGTGGATCGCCAGCGTCGCCCCCGTTGCGCCAAAGGCGGCCAGCCGCTCGCCCTCGGGCATGGCCGAGGCGCGGCCGGGCGTGCGGGTCAGCACGACCGACTGGGCCAGACCCGGCAGCGTCAGTTCCGCCTGCAGCGCCGCCGCGGCCGCGGCAAAGGAGGGCACTCCGGGCGTCACCTGCACGGGGATCTCCAGCGCGCGCAGGCGGCGCAACTGCTCGCCCATCGCGGACCAGACGGACAGGTCGCCCGAATGCAGCCGCGCGACGTCCTGGCCCGCGGCATGGGCCTGCACCATCTCGTCGATGATCTGGTCGAGGCTCAGGGGTGCGGTGTTCACGATCCGCGCGCCGGAAGGGCAATGGTCCAGCAGCGCCGGGGGAACCAGGCTGCCCGCGTAAAGGCAGACGGGGCAGGAGGCGATCAGGTCGCGCCCGCGCAGCGTGATCAGGTCGGCCGCGCCGGGGCCTGCGCCGATGAAATGAACGGTCATGGAACCTCTGCGATGGCGATGGTGACGGGGCCGTGGATGGTGCGGGGCGCGATCAGCCGCCCGCCCAGGGCCAGTGCGGCAGCCTCGGCGACCGATCCGGTGCCAAAGGCCGCCCGGATGCGCGGGGATTGCGTCGGCGTCGGAATGCCGGCCACCGTGACCAGGTGCAGCGGCAGGCCAAGCGCCCGCGCCGCGGCGGAAAGTTCGGGCGCGCGGTCGGGAATGGTGGCCAGCGCCTCGGCCCCGCCCGCGGCCGCCAGTGCGGCGGCGATTGCGGCGGGGGCCGTGCCGGGACGGCAGCCGATGCCCGCGACTCTCATCGCACGGTGCTCCACTGGACGACGGGGCGCAGGGGCTGCCAGCCGCGCAGGCCGCCCAAGGGCGCGGCCTGCGCCACGTCCAGCCGCACCAGGGTGCCGCCGTGGCGCGATTGCAGCCGGACCAGCAGCGCTTCGGTTTCCAGGGTCACGGCATTTGCAACAAGGCGCGCGCCGGCCGGCAGCCGCGGCCACAGTGCGTCGAACAGCTGGGCGCTTGCTCCGCCGCCCACAAAGACCGCATCGGGTTCGGGCAGCCCGGCCAGCGCCCCAGGGGCCGCGCCTTCGATCACGCGAATGCGGGCGTCCAGGCCGAAATTCTCGACATTGGCGCGGATCAGCGCCAGCCGGTCGGTGCGCGGCTCGATGCAGGTGGCCCGGCCCCCCGCCAGCGCCCATTCGACCGAGATCGACCCCGAGCCGCCGCCGATGTCCCACAGCACCTCTCCCGGCCGGGGCGCCAGCGCGGCCAGCGTCAGGGCGCGGATGGGGGCCTTGGTGATCTGTCCGTGATGGGCAAACAGGGCGTCGGGACGTCCGGGCGCGGCTGACAGTCCAAAGCCGCGCGGCAGGTCGGCCCCGTCCATCGCCACCGCCACCGGAGCCCGGATGCCGGTCGGCACAAAGTCTTGGGCACGGGCCGTTTGGATCCGCTCGGCGCTGCCGCCAAGGCGTTCCAGCATCGTCATGCGCAGGTTTCCTGCACCTTGGTCGCACAGCCAACGGGCCAGCGCGGCCGGAGCCTCGCGATCGCGCAGCGTGGCGATGATGCGGCAACCGCGCCGCAGATGCGGGCGCAGCTGCTGGAACGGCGCCGCATGCAGGCCAAGCGTCACGCAGTCCTCGAGCCGCCAGCCAAGGCGCGCCGCCGCCAGCGACAGCGTGCCGGGCGCGGGCAGCGCGCGCCATTCGGCGGGCTCCAGATGGGCCGCCAGGCTGCCGCCCGCCCCGAACCAGAAGGGATCGCCCGAGGCCAGCACCGCCACCCTCTGCCCCCGCAGCGCCAGGACCGGCGCGATGTCGAAGGGCACGGGCCAGGGGCGGCCCCGCGCCCCGACGTCTGCCAGCTCCAGGTGGCGCGGCCCGCCGAACACGACCCGCGCCGTCGCCAGTGCATCGCGGCTTGCATCCCCCAGCCCTGCCGCGCCATCTTCGCCGATGCCGATGATCGTCAACCAGGGATCAGACATGACGCGCATCCTGCTGCTGGGCGGCACCACCGAGGCCAGCCGGCTGGCCCAGCTGCTGGCCGAGGCCCGGCTTGACGCCGTCTTCTCCTATGCTGGTCGCACGGCCGCACCCGTGGCGCAGCCTCTGCCCATGCGCGTAGGGGGATTTGGCGGCGCAGAAGGGCTGGGGCGATGGCTGGAGGCGGAACGGATCAGCCACGTGATCGATGCGACCCATCCATTTGCGGCGCAGATCAGCCGCAACGCCCATGCCGCCTGCGCTGCGGGGGGCCTGCCGTTGCTGGCCTTGCAGCGCCCGGCCTGGGTGGCGGGACCCGGCGACGACTGGCAGAAGGTGCCCGACGTCGCAGGCGCGGTTGCGGTTCTGCCCCTCCGGCCGATGCGGGTCTTTCTGGCTATCGGCAAGCAGAACCTGGAGGCTTTTGCCGGGCTGCCGCACGACTGGCTGCTGCGCCTGGTCGATCCGCCTGAAGCCCTGCCCCTTCCGGGCGCGCAGGTTGTGATCGCGCGCGGCCCCTTCACGGTGCAGGGGGATCGGGATTTGATGGCGGCCCATGGCATCACGCATCTGGTGGCCAAGAACAGCGGCGGCACCGGCGCCGAGGCCAAGCTGGCCGCTGCCCGCGCCCTTGGGGTTCGGGTCGTCATGATCGACCGGCCCCCGCTGCCCCCGCGCCGCGAGGTGGCCAAGCCGCAGGAGGCGATGGACTGGCTGCATCAGACCGGTCCTGCGCTGCGGGGCGTGTAAACCCACCGACCCACGCGACGCGTCGCCGAATTCCCGACCAGCACCACGGTCCGCATGTCGGCCATGTCGGGCTGCGCCTCGGCCAGGGTAACGATCCGGAGGCTTTCATCGGCGGCCGTCACGGCCCGGGCAAAGATCAGCAGGCGGTCCGGAGGGCATTCCTCGCGCAGGATCTGCAGCACGCGGGAAAAACCCTCGGGGCGCGACCGTGACCGGGGATTGTAGAAAGCCATCGCGAAATCGCCGCGCGCCGCATGGCGCAGCCGATGTTCGACCAGGGCGAAGGGCTTGAGATTGTCCGACAGGTTGATGGCGCAGAAATCATGGCCCAGGGGCGCGCCCGCGCGCGCCGCAGCGGCCAGCATGGCCGTGATGCCGGGCAGGATGCGGATGTCGGCCTCGGCCCCATCCGCCTCGACCGCCTCGAACAGGGCCGAGGCCATGGCGAACACGCCGGGATCGCCCGAAGACACGATGACCACCCGCCGTCCCGCTGCCGCCAGGTCCAGCGCCAGCCGGGCACGGTCCAGTTCGACCCGGTTGTCGGAAGGGTGCAGGACCAGCCCCTCGCGCGCGGCGACGCGGGCGACATAGGGAATATAGCCGACCACATCGGTCGCCTGCGACAGTGCCTCGGTCACTTCGGGCGTGACCAAGCTGTCTGCGCCCGGACCCAGGCCCGCCACGGCGATCCAGCCGCTCATTATTCAGCCACCTGGGGCAGTGCCATGGGACGGCGGCCCTGTCCGTGGACCAGCACGATCGCGAAATACGGGCAATCCGCGGCCTCGACGTCGACCAGCCGGGCGATGCGCTGGCCGGGCATCGTGCCGCGTTCGATCAGCCATGCGTCCTCCAGGCGGCCCGTCTGCGCCAGCGCACGGCGGACCTTGGGCAGGTTGCGTCCGGTCTTCATCACCACCAGCGCGTCCGAGGCGATCATGTGCCGGGCCAGCTCGGCCTCGGGCAGGGTGCCCATCAGCACGGTCATGACGTCGTCGCCCCAGGTGATCGGCGTTCCGCTGGCATGCCAGCAGCCAGCCATGCCGGTGATGCCCGGGATGACCTCCACCGGCACGCGGTCCTTCAACCGCACATAGAGATGCATGAACGAGCCATAGAAGAACGGATCCCCTTCACACAGCACCACGACATCATCGGTTTCGGCCAGCAGGGCAAGACGGCTGGCCCAGTCATCGTAAAAGACCGACAGCAGGTCGTTGTAGACCGGGCTGTCAAAGGGGATCTCGGTCGTGACCGGGTATTCCATCGGATATTCGGCGGCACCCTTGGCCAGCATGCCTTCCACGATCCGGCGGGCCTGCCCCTGCCGGCCGGGCTTGCGGAAAAATGCCACGTGACGCGCGGTCCGGACCGCACGATCCGCCCGGACCGAGATCAGGTCCGGATCGCCCGGTCCCAGACCTGCACAGATGATGCGTCCCATGGGGTCACTCCTTCCGGCTGGCCAGCGCGTTGATGGCCGCCACGGTGATGGCCGAACCCCCAAGACGTCCGGCCACGATGACCGAAGGAACGGGTGGCGCGGCCAACAGGGCGTCCTTGGATTCCGCCGCGCCCACGAAACCCACAGGACAGCCGATGATCGCGGCGGGGCGGGGGCAGGACGGGTCTTCCAGCATGTTCAGCAGGTGGAACAGGGCGGTCGGCGCATTGCCGATCGCGACCAGCGCCCCGTCCAGATGCGGGCGCCACAGCTCCAGCGCTATGGCGCTGCGGGTGTTGCCGGCCTCGCGTGCCATGTCCGGCACGCGGGGGTCGTTCAGCGTGCAGATGACCGGGTTGTCTGCGGGCAGGCGGGCGCGGGTGATCCCCTCGCTGACCATGCGCGCGTCGCACAGGATCGGTGCGCCAGCGGCCAGCGCAGCCCGCGCGACAGTGGCCATGCCGGGGGTGAAGCGGACATCGCGTTCCAGCCCCACCAGACCGGCCGCGTGGATCATGCGGACCACGACGGGCTCTTCGTCCGCATCGAAACGCGCCAGATCGGCCTCGGCCCGGATGGTGGCAAAGGACTGGCGATAGATCGCGGCACCGTCCTTTTCATAATGGTGAGGCATCACAGAACCTTTGGCAGTTGGTCGGGGTGCAGGCCGCGCAGGGCGGCCGGGTCGGCGGCGCGGCCGTGGCGGATCAGGTCGAATCCCTCGGGCGTGGCGGTCAGGGTGATATCGGCGGCACGCGGCCAGCCGCAACCCTTGGCGCAACCTGACACATGCAGCACTGCGTCCTGCGGCACAAGTTCGGCCAGACCAAGGGCGACCGGACGGGTCTGGGCCAAGGCCCGAGGACAGGCGGGCATCCCAGGGCAGGCGCGCAGGCGAAGGCGCGGATCCCGGGCGTCGGGGATCAGGCCCGCCATGGCGGGCAGGGTCCGGACCCCCTGCACCAGCAGCATCCGCCACGGCGTCAGGCGCAGCGGTCCCAGCCGTGCCAGCCGGCGCAGCGCATCGGGGGGGATCTGCCCGAACTCGATCCCGGTCAGGACGCCCTGCGGCACAAGGCCGGGATGGAACGGGGCCAAAGGTGCGGGTGCGGGCAGCGTCGCCGCAGGGCGCGGACCGTCGGCCACAAGCGCGGCCATGCGTCCCCGGCCTTCGGGCGCGCCGCCCTGATCCAGAAACCATTGCGCCAGGTCCAGCGCGTCCCGGACGTCGTGCAGGAGGGTCGCCCGGGTCATGCCATCCGCCCGCAGCAGCAAGCCCTGCGGTCCTCGCTCGATGCGGATGTCGGCAGGGTCGCTGGTCAGGACGGGGGCAGGGCCGGTATCAACGGCAAAGCCGAACTTGGCAGGCAGGGTCAGGCGGCTGCGGGCCAGTGCCGCCTCGAGCGCAGCGGCCAATGCATCCGTTTCGGCATCCGCAAAAGGGGTCACCATGACATTGCGCCGCGTCTCGGCCGCGATGTCGGCGTCGATCAGGTCATGGGCGCGCAGGGCGGCGATCAGCGGCGCATGGGTCGCAGGGGTTACGCCGCGCAGTTGCAAGTTTGCGCGGCCGGTCAGTTCGATGATGCCGTTGCCATGCGCCTCGGCCGCGTCGGCAATGGCCTGGGCTTGCGCCGCGTCCAGCCGGCCGCCGCGTGGACGGATGCGCACCACCCAGCCATCGCCCGACTCCATCGGGCGCAACGCACCGGGGCACCATCCCCTGACCATGCTCATGCCTCGCCCTCCAGCGTGGCCGCGATCGAATTGCGGCGCGTGATCCACAAGCCCGCATTGTGCAGCCTCTGGAACAGGTCCCGCATCGCCGCCAGGGCGGCAGGGTTGGCCTCGGCCATGAAAGCCGCGATCTCGGGTCGGCCAAGCGTGGCGTCATGGTAAAGGTCGAACAGATGCGGCGGCACCGCGTCCGCCAGATGGGCAAAGGCCGCCATGTGATCCAGCGTTGCCGCGATTTCGGCCGCGCCGCGAAAGCCATGGGCCGTCATCGCGTCGGCCCAGGCCGGGTCCGTGGCCCGGGCGCGTACGGTGCGCGCGATTTCCTCGGTCAGGGTTCGGGCGCGGGGCCGGTCGGGCTGCGTGGCATCAAGGTGATAAAGGGCAGGCGCCGCCGCACCGATACGGGCCATGGCGGCGGCAAAACCTGCCTCGTGCGCGGCATAATCGGCGGCCATCAGCAGATCGCTTTCCGGCAGGTCCTGCGCATGGACAAAGCTGTCGGCCCCCTGCATCCGCGCCTCGAGCGCCGGACGATCGGGACGGCTGGTGCCATCCGCACCGATGGCCCAGCTGGAGGCCGACAGCCAGGCCTCGCCTGCCGCGGCGCGGGCCGCATCGGTGAACTGGTCCGGCGCGGTGCCCATGCCAAGACCATATTGTCCCGGTTCCGGACCAAAGACACGGGGGGACCGGGCGGCATAAGGATTCATGTCTGCCGCCTCGTCCCGCTCCGCCAGCGCTGCGGCGCCGGTCTCGAACAGCTGGGCCAGCACCGGGAAGACATCGCGGAACAGCCCCGAAACCCGCAGCGTCACATCGATGCGCGGCCGGTCCAGCAGCGCCAGCGGCACGACTTCGACGCCCGAAACGCGGCCCGAGCCCTGGTCCCAGACAGGCTTCAGCCCTGCCAGATGCAAGGCCATCGCGAACTCTTCGCCCGCCGTGCGCATGGTGGCGCTGCCCCAAAGGTCCACGACCAGGCCCTGCGGCCAGTCGCCATGGTCCTGCAGGTGGCGACGCAGCAGTTCCTCGGCCAGCCTGACGCCCTGGGCATGGGCCGCAGGCGTCGGCACGGCGCGCGGATCGACGCTGAAAAGGTTGCGGCCCGTGGGCAGCACATCGGCCCGGCCCCTGTTGGGCGACCCCGAGGGTCCGGGGGCGACGAAGTGCCCTTCCAGCGCCGCCAGCAGGCCCGCGCGCTCGGCCTCGCCGCAGGCGCCGCTGCCCCAGATGTGCAGCCCTTCGGCGTATTGGCTCTCCTTGATGTCGCAAACGAAGCGGTCGATGCGGGTGATCGCCTCGGCCGCGCTGGCCTCGGGGGGTATGCCAAGGTCGGTTTCGACCCCCAGCGCCCGTGCCTCGTCGCGGATGCCGGCGATCAGGCGGTCGCGGCGCGCGGGGTCGAGGCCGTCGGCGGTCGAATATTCGTCCAGCAGGCGCTCCAGCCCCGCCATGCCGGCGGGCAGGCCTGACGCGCGCATGGGCGGCGGCAGGTGACCCAGCGTCACCGCGCCGATGCGACGCTTGGCCTGCGCGGCCTCGCCGGGGGCGTTCGTGTTATTGGGATAGATGACGGGCAGCGCGCCCGTCAGCGCCTCGGGCCAGCAGGCGCCCGACAGCGCCACGGCCTTGCCCGGCAGCCATTCCAGTGTGCCATGCGCGCCCATGTGGATCATCGCATGCGGAGCCTGGGCCCGCAGCCACAGGTAGAAGGCCACATAAGCATGGCGCGGCACCCGGGTCAGGTCGTGGTAATCCTCACTCCGGTCGGCGCGGTGGCTGCGCTCGGGTTGAAGGGCCATCGTCAGGTTCCCGCGACGGATGGCGGCAAAGCGGAAGGCACCTTCCCGGCAATCCGGATCGGATTCGGGCGGCCCCCAGACTGCCTGCAGGTCGTCACGCATCGACTGCGGCAGGCCCTCCAGCGCAGTCCGATATTCGGTCAGCGGCCAGGCGACCCGCGCCGTTGCCAGCGCTGCGGACGAAATGCCCGGCGTGACACCGTAACCTTCATCGGCCAGCATCGTGGCCACCGCCTCGGCCGATGCCGGAGCGTCCAGCCCCACGGCATGCGCCATCTGCCAGTCGCGGCCCGGATAGGTGGACAGAACCAGCGCCACCCGCCGATCTGCGGCCGGGGTTTGTGCCAGCCGTTTCCAGGCGATGATGCGGTTCACGGCGGCATGGATGCGGTCCGGGTCGGGACGATGCGCAAAGCGCGCATATTGCAGGTCCGGGTCGCGGCGTTCCGGCGACTTGAAGCTGATGACCCCCGACAAGATGCGGCCATCGACCTCGGGCAGGACCACATTCATCGCAAGATCCGAAGGGGACAGGCCACGCTCGGCCTGGGTCCATTCCCCTCGGCGGTTGGTGGACAGGGCCACCTGGAAGACAGGGCAGGAAAAGCCTGCGAAAGGCGCCTCGGACCCTGCCGAAAAACCGGTCGCGTTCACGATGACGGCGGGGGCATCGGGCAAGCTGGCTTGCAGCCATTCGCCAAGGCCGAGGGCCTTCAGAGAGGGCGCAAAGACGCCGCAGGCCGCAAGGCCCCGGGCGCGCAGGGCATGGATCAACGCATCGATCGGGGCGACATCGGCCGCCGCCAGCCAACTGCGGTAAAAGGTGACCAGTGCCAGATCCCTTGGGGGCGGCCGCAGGATCACGCCTTGATCGGGATCGTAGAAACCCATCTGCGGCAGCGTCTTGACGCCCGGCACGGGGGCGGCCGACAATCCGGCCGCGATGGCCATCTGCGCCAGCGCCGCCTGCGCCGCCACGGCACCGCCCTGATCGCAATGGCGCCGCAGCAGCCGCAGGACCGAGGCAGGTACGGTGGACAGCTCTTCCAGCCGCGGATCGTCGCGTCCGTCGGCAGGCAGAACCGCCAGCGCGATGTTCTTCCTCCGCGCCAGATCGGCGACCGAGGCCAGGCCATAAGGCCAATAGGCCTCGCCCCCGATCAGCCGGATCAGGATACCCTTGGCCCCCGACAGCGTCTGGTCCAGATAGGTATCGACCGACACCGGATGGCGCAGCGCCACAAGGTTGCACAGCCGCAGCGAGGGCAGCCCGCCCGCCGCCCGATGCCAGCCCGCCGCGAAGGCACCCAGGTCGCTGTCCGAAAAGGACAGGACCACCAGATCGCTGGGCGTCTGCCCGGGATCATAGGGGGCATCGGCCTGGTCCAGACCGACGCGTTCGCGGAAGATGACATGCATCAGGCGGCTCCGGTCATGCGGGCACAGCCTCCAGAATGGCGCGGATCGCGGCCTCGTTCACATCGTCATGTTCCGCGATGACGACCAGCCGCGAGACACGGGGCTGGTCGCCCCAGGGCCGGTCATACTGGTGCCGCACGCGCGCGCCCACGGCCTGCACCAGCAGGCGCATCGGCTTGCCCTGGACGGCGACATGGCCCTTCACGCGCAGGATGTTCTGTTCCTGTGCCAGCCGCGCGATGCGGGCCGACAGGTCGTCGGGGTCCGCGATCTCGGGCAGGTCGATCACGACCGTGTCGAAATCCTCGTGCTCGTGGTCATCGGCCCCGTCGTGATGGCTGGGGCGGGCGGCCAGGTCATCCTCGGCCGCCGCGTTCAGGCCCAGGATCAGGCGCGGGTCGATCGCGCCCTCGGTCACGGTCAGGATGGGCAGCTTGCGCGGGGCTTCGTCCTCGATGATCGCACGGGCTGCGGCGATGCCGTCCGGGCCGGCCAGATCGGCCTTGGTCAGCAGGATCACGTCGGCGCAGGCGATCTGATCCTCGAACACTTCGGACAGGGGCGTCTCGTGGTCCAGGCTGTCATCGGCCTCGCGCTGGGCCTGCACGGCACCCTCGTCCGGGGCAAAACGGCCCGCCACCACCGCCTCGGCATCGGCCAGCGCGATCACGCCATCCACGGTGATGCGCGAGCGGATCGCGGGCCAGTCGAATGCCTTGAGCAGGGGCTTGGGCAGGGCCAGGCCCGAGGTTTCGATCAGGATGTGGTCGGGCCTGGACGGCAGCGCCATCAGCGCTTCCAGCGTGGGGATGAAGTCATCGGCGACCGTGCAGCAGATGCAGCCGTTCGACAGTTCCACGATGTTCTCGGCCGGGCAGCTGTCGTCGGCGCAACCCTTGAGGATGTCGCCATCCACGCCCATCGTGCCGAACTCGTTGACCAGCACCGCCAGCCGCAGCCCTTGCGGATTCCGCATCAGGTGCCGGATCAGCGTCGTCTTGCCCGAGCCGAGAAAGCCGGTAATGACGGTGACGGGGGTCTTGGTCAGATCGTTTCTGGAAAGATCGGGCATGGTCACTCCTGCGGGGGGATGCGGGCAAGGCTCTGCTTGCGGAAGATGGCGGGACGCTCGCGCCAGGGGACGATGCCGTCGGCGGTGGCGGCATAGGCCACGGCACCCGAAAGGATGTCGGGCGCATCATGGGGTGTAAGTCGGCCGTAGACATAGGACCACTTGCCCGGCCCCGACAACGCGACCGAACAGCCCTGCGAACAGGCCGAAAGGCATTCGACGGCGCGGATGTCCACCCCTTCGGGAGCGGCTTCGGACAGCGCCCGGTGCAGCACCGCGCCAGGGCGCGCCGCGTCGGGGTCCTCGTCCGGCAGGGTGCCGCGGCAGGTGGTGCAGACATGCAGAACAGCGCGCATCGCCGGCGATTCCTTTCCTTGTGGGCATCGGGGGCGGGCCGAAGAGGATGGCGCGGGTCGTCCGGCCATCATCTGCCGGTTGCGAAACACCCCGTTCGCCCGTCATCAACAGGTGCTGGCAGGTCTCCCGGCTTGCGGATCCAGGGCCAGGGCCCAACGGTCGTCCCACCTTCCCGGCCGTGAACTGCGGCCAGTGGATCGGGCGACCTTTCCGGTCACGGTCGCGGGGGCGGCTGCGCTTGGGCGCGGTCGAAACCTTGCCTGTCGCATTCCCTCTTCGCCTGCCTTACGACAGGAACCAACACGCGCCCACCAAAAGCCCCGCGCCCCCGATTTGTCAACCATGAGGAGCGACATGATGACCCCGTCCGATCCGAATCCCGCCGCCGGCGCCGACGACTTGGCGCGCCACGCGCAGAAGATGGCCAAGAAAAAGGCCGCGCGCGACCGGATGATGGAAACAAAGACGGACGAAAAGGGGCTGATCATCGTCCACACCGGGCCGGGCAAGGGCAAGTCCTCGAGCGGGTTCGGCATGATCATGCGCTGCATCGCGCATGAGATGCCCTGTGCCGTGGTGCAGTTCATCAAGGGGGCGTGGGACACCGGCGAACGAAGGCTGCTGACCACCCATTTCGCAGGGCTCTGCCAGTTTCACAGCATGGGCGAGGGCTTTACCTGGGAAACGCAGGACAAGGCGCGCGACATCGCGGCGGCGCAGGCGGGCTGGGCGCGGGCGCGGGATCTGATCCGCGACCCTTCCATCCGAATGGTCCTGCTGGACGAGATCAACATCGCCTTTCGCTACAACTATCTGGACGTGGCCGAGGTGCTGGCTTTTCTGGCCGCCGAAAAACCGCCCATGACCCATGTGGTCCTGACCGGGCGCGGCGCCCCCGAGGCGCTGGTCGAGGCGGCCGACCTCGTGACCGAGATGGTGCAGGTCAAGCACCCGTTCCGGTCAGGCATCAAGGCCCAGCAGGGGGTCGAGTTCTGAGCTGCCGGACTCCGGTCCATACAAAAAAGATCACGACTGGGTGAACCGGCGGCCCGATTGCCGGGTTGGGTCCTGCCACTGGTCCCAAGGAGATCTGCCGCCCATGACGCCACCCCCCCCTCTGCCCCAGGACGCCGCACTGTTTCTGGACTTCGACGGCTGCCTGGTCGAGATCGCGGCCCGCCCGGACGCGGTTGTCGTGTCCGCGGCCCTGCGTGATCGGCTGGAGCGGCTGCACGTCCGGCTGGACGGGGCACTGGCGCTGATCTCGGGACGCGACGTGGCCGATCTGCGCAAACATCTGGTCGATTTTCCGGGTATCGTCGCAGGCAGTCACGGGTCCGAGCTGTCGCCGGCCCCCGGACGCATCGAGACGCTGCACGAGCAGCCCCTGGACGCGCCCTTGCTGCACCGCGCCGCTCACGAGCTTGCCGCACCCCATCCCGCCATCCTTGTCGAGGAAAAGCCGCATGGCGTTGCGATGCATTACCGCAACGACCCCTCGCTGCAGGATTTCGTCGAGGATGCGATGCAGCGGCTGGCAGCCCGGCACCCGCAGCTGGTTCTGCAACCCGCCAAGATGGCGATCGAGCTGCGGCCCGGCGGCGTCGGCAAGGACACGGCCCTTGCCCGGCTGATGGAGCGCGCGCCCTTTGCGGGGCGGGTACCGGTCTTTGCGGGCGATGACACCACCGACGAACCCGCCATGGCCGAGGCACAGTCGCGCGGCGGCTTTGCCATCAAGGTGGGCGACGGCCATACGGCCGCGCACCACCGTCTTGCGAATCCGGACGCCCTTGCCGCTTGGCTTGACGCGTCGCTCGCCTGAAGGAGAGGTCATGTCCCGTTTGATCGTCGTTTCGAACCGCCTGCCTCTGGGGGAGAACCCCTCCGGCGGGCTTGTTGTCGCGCTGGAGGATGCGCTGCGCAGCTCTGGCGGCGTCTGGATCGGTTTCTCCGGCGAGGTCGTCGACGACCCGCGGAACGAATTGCAGGACCATCCGGGCGCGCCGTTCCAGCGCATGTCCTTTGACCTGAACCCCCAAGATCATCAGGAATACTATCTTGGCTATTCGAATTCGATGCTGTGGCCGGTCTGCCACGGGCGGCCGAACTTGATGCATATCCTGCCGGAGTATCTGGAAGGGTACAAGCGCGTGAACGCCCGCATCGCCGACCTGATGCTGCCCCATCTGCGGGACGGCGACCGCATCTGGGTCCAGGATTACCACCTGTTCCCCCTGGCGGCGGAACTGCGGGCCCGCGGTGTGCGCTGCCCGATCGGGCATTTCCTGCACATTCCCTTTCCCGGCCCTGCCGATTGCGCCGCCCTGCCGAACCCGTCCGAGCTGTTCGACTGGTTGTCGTATTACGACCTGCTGGGCTTTCAGGCGCATCGCGACCTGGGCGCCTTTGCGGAAAGCGCGCGCCAGCTTGCGGAGGTCGAGCAACTGTCAGAAACGCGGCTGCGCCTGTCCGGACGCGAGGTGCGGGCCGAGGTCTTTCCCATCGGCATCGACACGGCCTCCTTCATCGAAGAAGCCAAAAACGCCCCGGACGAGGATCGCGCCCGGCTGCTGACCGGGGCCAAGATGATGATCGGCGTGGATCGGCTGGACTATTCCAAGGGCATTCCGCAGCGGTTCCGCGCCTATCAGATCCTGCTGGAACAGGACCCGGACCTGATCGAGTGCATCTCGTTCCTGCAGATCGCCCCGCCCACGCGCGGCGAGGTCGAGGCCTATCAGGACATTCGCGAGGAAACCGAGCATCTGGCCGGCCGCATCAACGGGCAGTTCGCGACCCTGAACTGGACTCCCATCCGCTTCATCCACCGGCCCTTTCCCCGTCCCGTTCTTGCGGGGCTGTACCGCCAGGCGCGGATCGGCCTGGTGACGCCTCTGGCCGACGGCATGAACCTGGTGGCCAAGGAGTATGTCGCGGCGCAGGACCCGCAGGATCCCGGCGTCCTGATCCTGTCACGCTTTGCCGGCGCGGCCGAGGCCATGCCCGAGGCGCTGATCATCAACCCGCACGACCCCCATGATCTGGCCGATGCCATGGCCGAGGCGATGCGCATGCCACTGGAGGAGCGGCAAAGACGCCACGCCGCACTGTTGCAGGACGTGGTGGAACATGATGTCGGCTGGTGGTCGGCAACCTATCTTGCCGCGCTCGGGCAAGAGGCGAAAAGCGAATCGGTGGGCTGACCTTCCATTCCGTTGCTGCCCAGGGCGTCGCATTCTTGGCCGGGAACTGCCTTTTTGTCAGGCAATGACCACCACCAATGCGGCGCTGCAGCGCCAGGGCGTGACCGGGGCACGGCGGTGGTGCAGTCTGAACCTGCGACACCACCCACCCTTCGTCGCGCTCCTCCTCTGGCCCTTCAGGCCGCCTGCGGAAAGCCGCCGGACCTGCCGCATCCTCCTCCCTGCGGCATGTTCGGCGGCTTTTTGGTCAGGTGGAGCCGATCAGGTTCACGACATGCCGCAGCGCGGCGGCATAGCCCCCGATGCCCAGGCCCGCGATCACGCCGTCAGCCCGTTTCGAGACATAGGAATGATGGCGAAAGGGTTCGCGCTTGTGGACCTGGCTGATGTGGACCTCGATTACGGGGCCGTCGAAGGCGTTCAGCGCGTCCAGCACCGCCACCGAAGTATGGGTCAGCGCGGCGGGGTTGATGACGATCGCGGCGGCCTCGTGCCGGGCCTCGTGGATCCAGTCGACGATCTGGCCTTCCCAGTTCGACTGCAGAAACCGGATCTGATGCGGCGCCGCTGTCCGGCGGCACAGGGCCTCGACATCCGCCAGGGTTTCGTGGCCATAGATCTCGGGCTGGCGCTGGCCCAGCAGGTTCAGGTTGGGACCGTTCAGGACATGGATCATTGGCATGGCGGCCTCCTTGCGCGTCGTTCCTTGCTAGTGCAAGCGCCCCGGCCTGTCAGCCCTGATGAACAACCACGGGCATCGTCCTGCCCGTGGGGTCGATCAGCCGCAGGGCGGGTGGAACGGCCGTAAGGACGGGGATTGCGCCGGGAGCCGCCAAGGGGCCGGACCAGGCCACGGCGCCGTCACGCCCGACCAGGACCAGCCGGTTCCCCTGCATCTGCAGACGCCCCGGCCCACCCGCCTGCCAAAGAACCTGTCCATCGACCTCCAGCCGGGGTCCTTTGTCGGGGTCGTTCACCAGGCTCGCCTGGCCGTCGCAGGCAGCAAGCGCCTGCCCCGGCATCAAGGGCGCCGTCATCCGGTCGGTTCCCGCACATTCGCCCGCCAGGCTGCGGGTCAGCAGCGCCGCCAGGGTCGGGCTGTCCCACCCGTGATGCGCAGCCGCCGCGCTCAGGACCGTCAGCTTGCTGAAGGCAGCGACCGGCGTCATGTCGCCTGCCGCAATGACCCCTGTTTCCGCAATCCACGCCCCGGCCGCATAGTGGAAGGCGCCCACCTGCCCGCCGATGGCACGGCTGGCGATCAGAACCGCCACGCCCTGCGCCCTCGCGCGGATCAGCGCCGCCCGCAGCGGCCCCGCGCCGGCGGGCAGATTGCCCTCGCCGAACCCTTCCAGCAGCAATCCCGTCGCGCCATCGTCCAGCGCCGCCTCGATCATCCGCGCCAGCAGTGGTGCGGCAGCGCCGTGACCGGCCGGAACGGCAGGAATCTGCGCGATGCGCTGGCGGTCGATGCAAGTTGCGATGGCCTCAAGCTGCGCCCGCGCAAGCGCCCGCGCGTCAGGATCGTCCAGCGCAAGCTGGGGGGCCGCGGGACCGGGCAGCGGAACTGCCGCGCCTTGGCGGATGCCGATGCCTGCCTCTGCCAGAGGCGGCAGGTGCGGGCTGTCGAAGGCGGCAAAGGCGGTGGAGGATACCTTCAGCGCCCGGTTTCCGCGAAACAGGCGGCCGTCGAAATAGATCGCAACCTCGGGCAGGCGCAGCCTCGCGGCAGCCAGTGCCCCCGCCAGATTGGCCATTGCATCGGTGCCCGCGTTCAGGACCGGGCCTGCGGGCGTTTCCCGGAACAGCGGCAGTTGCGAGCCGGTCAGGATCACCGGCTTGGACAACGCCGCGCGGGCAAGCCCCAGGCCGTCAAAGACGTTCAACAGCAGGGGCAGCGCCGCCGCGCTGAAATCCATCGTGTCCGTGCCGTGCAGGATCACGAAGGCGTCATGGTCGTCATAGAGCTCCAGCACCCGCCGCGCCATTCGGCACCAGTCCAGGGGCCGCAGGTCCGTGCTGTCCAGCAGCCCCGTGCCCTTGTCGGAAAAACGCAGTTGCGTGTCGAAGTGCAGCCGGTCGCCCGGAAAGGCCGCCGCCAGGGACGGTTCCAGGATCTCCTGGACAGTCCGGGCAAAGCGGTCGGCCGACATGGGTTCCAGCGGCTGGCCCATGCAGCAGATGGTGCCGCCCGTGTTGATGACGCAAATGCGCATGTAAGATCCCGTTCCTGCAGTTGCTATGGGCCGGTCAGAGCGTCCCGATCCAGCCCCGAAGATGGCTGGCGATGTTCCGGGTCAGGTCCTCGGACAGATAGCCGCCTTCCTGCACAATAACAGTGGGCAGGCCCAAGGCGCGGATTCGCCTTGCTGCCTCTTCGAATGCAGGGGTTGTCACGCGCATCCCCTGGAAGGGGTCGTTCTCGTGGGCGTCCAGTCCAAGGGCCAGCACCACCGCACCCGGCGCGACATCGCGCAGCCGATCAAGCGCCCGGTCGATGGCGGCCAGCCACGGCCCGTCACCACTTCCCAAGGGCAGCGGCAGGTTCAGGTTGAAGCCTTGTCCGGCTCCGCGCCCGGTTTCATGCGCATGGCCGAGGTAAAAGGGATAAAAGGCATCCGGGTCGGCATGAACCGAAACGGTCAGCACATCGGCACGGTCATAGAAGATTTCCTGCGTGCCGTTGCCGTGATGCACGTCGATGTCCAGCACCGCGACACGGTCGTGACGCGCCCGCAGCGCCTGCGCCGCGATGGCCCCATTGTTCAGAAAGCAGTGCCCCGCGGCCGTGTCCGCATCGGCGTGATGCCCCGGCGGCCGGCACAGGGCATAGGCCGCCCGCGCGCCCGTCAGTACCGCATGGCTGGCCGCCAGGGCCGTGTCCACCCCGCGCAGGGCGGCCGCAAAAGTGTCGCGGCCCAGCGGGCAGCCGGTGTCCGCCATGTGCCAGCCGGCGCGCCCCGTGATGCCTGCCGGATAAGTCTGGAATGCCTTTTGCGGATGGAGGTTGGCCACGACCTCGGGGCCTGCGCCGGGCGCCGTTTGCCAATCGTTCCACGCCGTTTCCAGGAAATCCAGATAGCGTGCCGTATGCACCCGGCGCATCGCCGCGCGGTTGGTGACGGGCGGGTCGACCGCCCGAAGTCCCGCCTGCGCAATCCCGGCCAGCAGGCGTTCGGCCCGTTCGGCGGTTTCCTTGTTGCGCATCGGGACCCCGCGCAGCATCCAGAACTGCGGGTCATGAAGGGAGGTATCGGGGGCGTAAAAGCAGGGCAGCCGGGTCATGCCGCAAAGGCTAGAGGGCCCTTGCGGCACGGGCAAGATCAGAAGCCGGAATGCGTCTTGAGGAATTCGGCCTCCTCCGGTGTGCTGTCGCGGCCAAGGATGGCGTTGCGATGCGGAAAACGGCCGAAACGGGCCACGATGTCGCGATGATCGCGCGCGAAATGCAGCGAATGCTGGTTGCCCAGTGCCTCGTAAAGCTGAACCGAGCGGGTCTGGTCGTCCAGATCCTCGCTGTGCATGAAGGGCAGGTACAGGAACTGCCGCCGGTCGGGCGCCTGCCGGGCGTCATAGCCCCGCTCCAGCGAGGTGCGGGCGTGGCGCAGCGCCAGATCGTTGCTTTCAAAGCTGCGCGGACTGCCGCGAAAGATGTTGCGCGGAAACTGGTCCAGCGCGATCACCAGCGCCAGAGCCGTGTCGGGCGCCTCGATCCAGTGGTCCAGGCGACCCGCATGGGCCTCCTCGTAGGTGGCGCCAAACTCGTCGCGGATGTGGGCGTCGATCTCGTCCGACTTGGCGAACCAGAAGGGCTGCATCCGGTCCGAGAACCAGAAGTCCAGCACCTGCTCGGGGGTCTTGGTCATGTCACGCTCCTATATGGGCTGTTGCAACGGTGAGCGTTTATTCCCGAACGGGCAAGAGGCTGGACGTTCGCCTGTGCCGAACACTGGGTTGCGGCCGTCCCCTGTGGCGCGGCGGGAGGGACGGGGGCATCTTGGGCGGGAAAGGGGGTGGTCCCATGACAACAGGACTTCACCATGTGACGGCCGTCACGCGTGACGTGCAGGCGAATGTCGATTTCTGGATGGGCTTTCTGGGCCTGTCGCTGGTCAAGCAGACCGCCGGCTTCGAGGATGCGCAGCAGCTGCACCTGTTTTACGGTGACCCTGCGGGCAGCCCCGGCTCGCTGGTCAGCTTTCTGGTCTGGCAGGACGGCGCACCGGGCCGCGTGGGTCATGGGCAGGTCGCCGAGATCGCCCTGGCCATCCCGCGCGGGCGCATCGGGGACTGGCTGACGCGCGCCATGCAGCGCGGGTTGCGGATCGAGGGTCCCGGCCGGGAATTCAGTGCTCCGGTGCTGCGGCTGAAGGACCCGGACGGAATCATCGTCAAGCTAGTCGGCGGGGACGGTCCCGATACCGGCTGGCCTGCCCCGCCGTTGCGCCTGCAGGGCGTCACGATCTGGTCCGAGGATGCCGCCGCCACTGCTGGTTTCCTGACCCGTTTCGGCTATCGTTCCGGCGGGACCGAGGATGCGGTGACACGGCTTGTCTCCGACCACGACGTGCTGGACATCCGCGACACGCGCGGCTTCGTGCCCGGCATTCCGGGCACCGGGGTGATCGACCACGTGGCGCTGCGCATGCCCGATGCCGCCATGATCGAGGCCCATCGGGCGCGCCTGTCCGACGTGACGGTGCACGACCGGTTGTATTTCACCTCGCTTTACACGCGCGAGCCCGCCAACACCCTGATTGAACTGGCCACGGACGGACCGGGCATGGCCGTGGACGAACCCGCCGAAGCCCTGGGCCGGACCCTGAGGGTCCCGTCGCATTTCACCGACGACGTCGATCTGCGGCTGCGCCTGCCGCAATTCGCCCGACCGGGCGAGGAAAGGAGACCCATGCGCGACCTGCCCTTTGTTCGCCGCATCCATGCGCCCGAACAGGCGGACGGCTCGACTGTCCTGCTGCTGCACGGGACGGGCGGATCGGAAACCGACCTGATGCCGCTGGCCCACCGGATCGCGCCGCGGGCGACGTTGCTGGGACTGCGCGGACGTTCGACCGAAGAGGGCGTGGCGCGGTTCTTTCGCCGGCTGTCGATGACCAGTTTCGACCAAAAGGACATCCGCTCCGAGGCGGCCGCCTTTGCCGCCTTTTGGGAAGGGGCGATGAGCGCCTATGACCTGGACCCCCGGCGCGTGACCGTGCTGGGTTATTCCAACGGCGCGAATTTCGCGGGCGCCGTGATGGCGCTGCATCCGGGTCTGATCCGGCGCGCGATCCTGATGCGCCCGATGCTGGTCCTGGACCCGGTGCCCGCGGCCGAACTGACGGGCCTGCGCGTCCTGACGCTGGAAGGCGCGCGCGACCCTTACGGACAGTATGCGTCGGCGCTGAACGACTGGCTGACGGCCTCGGGTGCAGAGCTTGAGGCTCACGTGGTTGCCGCCGGCCACGAACTGGCGGCCGAGGACCTGTCCGTGGCATCAGAATGGATGCAGCGGTTGTGATGAAAAACCCCGGCGCGGCATTGGCCGCACCGGGGGATACTGGTTACAAACTCGGATCAGGACAGCCGAAAGCGGGTGCCCCAGGGATCGGTCAGCACCTTGCCCGCGCCGCCTGTGCCGCGCAGCACGACCTCGGCCAGGCCCGCCATCCGCGGATCGCGCGGGCCGGCGTTTCTGCTGTTCCAGATGTTTCCGGCAAGGTGGTGGTGATAGCCGTTCCAGCCGTACCAGGCACCGCCCGGACCATCAAAGGTCCGGGTCAACCCCAGCTGGCCAGACATAAAGGCGTCGCTGGCGGCAAGCTCGCCCACCTGCAGGTGAACATGGCCCATGATCGTTTCCGCCGGGGCGCCCTGCCACGGGCCTTCGCCCGCACGGGCAAGGTCGTCCAGGTCCAGCGGCGCAGTGATCATCTCGATCCGGTCACCCTGCCGCACCCACTGGTTCGCGGGCCGGTCGCAATAGATCTCGATGCCGTTGCCTTCCGGGTCGCCCAGATAGAGCGCCTCGCTGACGCCATGATCCGAGGCGCCCGCCAGCCGCAGCCCCAGCGAGGCGGAGTGGCGTAACCATCTGCCCAGATCCCCGCGCGAGGGCAGCAGGAGCGCCATGTGGAAAAGGCCCGCCTGACGGGGGTCACGCACCGCTGCGGCAGGATCGGCGCGCAGTTCGACCAGCACCTGATCCCCGGTGCCCAGTTGCCGGACCGCGCCGTCCTTGCCCATCAGGCGCAGGCCGAGAGCCATTTCATAGAATGTCGACATTCCCGGTAGATCCCGCACCGTCAGGGCAACGTGGTCGATGAAGATTTCCGGGGTCATCGCGTCTGCTCTCAGTCCCGTCGCGCGCGCAGGATCTGATCGGCCGGGTCCAACAGGCAAAGGAAGAGGGCGAGACAGGCGGTCATGCGGCGTTCCCTGATGATCCGGGGCGTGGAATTATGTCTGCGGGGACCATGGCACATCACATGCCAAGGAATAATTAACCATGCGGGAAGATGATCTATGCCGCAGGGGAATCAATCCGCCCAATCATGGTCGCGTCCCCACCTGCGGCGCAGGGAATCGATCAACAGCCGCAGCCGCGCCGGCATGTGCCGTCCGGGGGGCGTCAGGGCCAGCACGACGAACTCTTCCTGGGCAAAATCGGTCAGGATCGCCTTCAGGCGCCCGTCGCGCACCGCTGCGGCCGAGATGAAGTCGGGCACCCGCGTCACGCCCAGTCCCGCTTCGGCGGCCTGCACGCAGGCATCGGCGTTCGAGAACCGCAGGCGCCCCCGGACATGAACGGCCTGCGTGCGCCCGTCCTGCCTGAAGCTCCAGTCGTCTGGACGGGCAAAGTTCATGTCGGTGATGATGTCGTGGTCCGCCAGGTCCGTAGGCCGGCGGGGCGTGCCCCGGGCAGCCAGATAGGCGGGCGCGGCAACGATCTGGATGCGCATCACCCCCAACTTTCGGGCGGTCAGGGCAGAGTCGCGCAGCGGACCCACGCGGATCGCGGCGTCAAAGCCTTGTTCGGCCAAGCTGACGATGCTGTCGGTGAAATCCACGTCAAGCGCGATTCCGGGATGATCCTTGGCGAAATCGGTCAGCGCGGGCATCAGCTGCGCGGTGCCGAAGGACAGCGGCGCCGTCAGCCGCAAGAGCCCGTTGGGCTGACCCTTGGCCGCGCGCAGGTCGTTGTCCAGATCGTCCAGCTGGTCAAGGATCGTCGAGATGCGGGCCAGATAGGCCTCGCCCTCGGCTGTCAGGCTGATCGCCCGCGTGGTGCGGTTCAGCAGCCGCACGCCCAGCTGCGCCTCGAGCCGCGACACCAGCTTGGACGCCTGCCCGGGCGAGGTCGCCATCCGGGCCGCTGCCGCGGAAAATCCGTTCAGGCGGACGACCTGGACGAACATGCGGTCCGCGGCCAGCCGGTCCATCTAAAGGCTTGCGGCAAAGCCTGCCACGAACTCGGCCAGGCGCTGACGGGTCTTGTCATCGGTCAGGTCGCCCTGCGCGTCGAACAGCTCGCCCGCGCGGGACACCATCAGCCGCCCCTCGAACCAGGGGCGGGTGTTCAGCATGCGCAGCACCGGCAGCCAGTGCGACTGGGCATGTGCGGTGCCAAAGGCGCCCGGCGAGGCGCCGATGACGGCCACGGGTTTGCCCTTGAACAGGCGCAGCCCCTCGCCGCGCGACATCCAGTCGATGGCGTTCTTGAGCACGCCGGGAATCCCGTTGTTGTATTCGGGCGTCACCAGCAGCAGCCCGTCGGCCGCCGCCAGCTGGTCGGTCAGCGCACGCACGGCGGGGGGAATGCCCTCGGCGGCCTCCAGGTCGCCGTCATACAGCGGCACCTGCCGGATGTCGCCGATCCCGATGGTCACGCCCGGAGGTGCAACCTGCTGCGCCGCCCGCAGCAGGCCCCCGTTGAAGGACGCCCGTCGCAGGCTGCCCGAAAGTCCCAGGATCGTGGTCATCGCGTCCTCCGGTTATCAAGCCAGCGGCTTTAGCCCAGCCTCGATCTGTGTGCGCCTGTCTTCCAGGAAGGGCGGCAGGGACAGGGCCTCGCCCATCGTGTCGCGCGGCTCGTCCACGTCAAACCCCGGCCCGTCCGTGGCCAGTTCGAACAGATTGCCGCCTGGCTCGCGGAAGTAAAGGGACCGGAAGTAATAGCGCTCGACCTCGCCCGAACTGGGCACGCGGTAATCGGCGACGCGGCGGGTCCATTCCGTCAGGGCGGCGGTGTCGGGCACGCGAAAGGCGACGTGGTGGACGCCGCCCGCGCCCTGGCGCGCCCGGGGCAGGTCCGGCTGGACCGCGACATGCAGTTCGGCCGCTGCGCCGCCCGGACCCATCTCGAAAACATGAACCTGGCCCTGGCCGTCCGGGCTGGCATAGTCGCGCACGCGCCGCATGTTCATCACCTGCGTCAGCAAGACTTCGGTCGGGGCCAGTTCGGGTACCGAGATGGTGATCGGCCCCAGGCCCTGGATCTGGTGCCGGGGGGGGACATCAGTCCGCTCCCACGGTTGGCCCGCGGGCATGGGCGCGGCGACCAGGCGCAGGCGCTGCCCTTCGGCGTCCTCGACATCCAGGCTGGGACGGCCGTCCAGCATGACGACCCGGCCGCTGGAAACGCCCAGATCCGACAGGCGGCCGGCCCAATAGTCAAGGCTGTCTTCGGCCACGCGCAGGCCCGTGCGGGTGATCGCGTTGGTGCCGCGGCGTTCGCGGGCAGCCGGCCAGTCGAAAAAGGTGATGTCGGTGCCGGGGCTGCCCGCGCCATCGGCGAAGAACAGGTGATAGGCCGAGGTGTCGTCCTGGTTCACGGTCTTCTTGACCCGGCGCAGGCCCAGGGTCTGGGTGTAAAAGCGATTGTTGGCGGGCGCGTCGGCGGTGATGGCCGTCAGGTGGTGGATTCCGGTCAGTTGCATGGGGTGGCTCCTTTCCTTGCTTGACCCCAATATGGCGCAGAACCCCCGTTCGGGGCACCCGCGCGAGGTGCAATGCCGCGTTCGGTTCTTGCGAACGACGCGAGCGGGAATATGGTGGCCGCATGGGCTGGACGATCACCGATATCGAAACCTTTCTGGCGGTGCTGGACGCCGGCAGCATTTCGGGTGCCGCGGCGCGGGCCGACCTGTCCAAGTCGGTGGTCAGCAAGCGGATCAGCGACTTCGAGGCGGCGCTGGGCGTGCCGCTGTTCACGCGGCATGCCGGCCGGATCGCGCCCACCGACAGCGCCCTGTCCCTGGCCGAGCGGTTGCGTCCGGCGCTGGCGGAACTGGTCGCGGCCGCCGAGAGCGTGACGGGGGCCGAGGCGCAGCTGCGCGGGCGGCTGGCCATCGCGGCGCCCATGAGCTTTGGCATCCGCCATCTGGGGCCGGTCATTGCTGGATTTGCCCGTGCCCATCCGGGGCTGGAGATCGTGCTGGACTATGACGACCGCCAGACCGACCTGGCGCGGGTCGGCTTCGACCTGGGGCTGCGCATCGGGCATCTGAAGGACAGCAGCCTGATGGCCCGGCGCCTGTGCGAGGATCCGCGCGCGTTGGTGGCCAGTCCAGATTACCTGGCAACGGCGGGCACGCCAAAGGGTCCGGGCGACCTGTCCCGGCACGAGGTCATCGGCTATCTGAATGCCCGTCTTGGCGAGATCTGGCCCTTTGGCCCCGAGATCGAGCCCCCGCGCACGGGGCGCATCACCGCCAACAACGGCGAGGCGATGCGCGACATGGCGATCGGTGGTCTGGGGCTGGCGCTGCTGCCGCTGTTCATCGTCCATGACGCGCTGCGTGACGGACGGCTGGTCAGGGTGCTGCCCGACCTGCCGCAGCTGCCGCTGCCGATCAGCGTGGTCTGGCCGCCGATCCGGCCGATGCCCCGCAAGACCCGCGCCTTTGTCGACCATATCGCAGACGCCTTTGCCGAGGACCCGCCCTGGCAGCGCGGGCTGACATGAGCGTCCCGCGACCGCCGGGGGGCCGGCCCCCCGGACCCCCTGCGCAGCCTTGTGCCTGATGGGCAGGACCGCCCGAAGATCGCGCCCTCGCGGCGCACCCAACTGAAAAGGACATGCCCCATGCTGGTCGATCCGAATGCCCCGTTCTTCCGTGCGCTCTGGGTGCGCGTGCTGTGCGTCCTTCTTCCGCTGGCATGGGCAGTGTTCGAGCTGTGGTCAGGCAGCCCGTTCTGGGCGATCCTGTTTGGTGCGGCGGGCATCTACCTGGGACTGGCCTTGTTCGTGTGGCGGCGGCCGGACGCCTGAAGGCCGGCCGCCGCCCGCCGTCAGGCTGACACCTCGACGGCGCCCGCCAGCCAGGCATGGCCATTCGCGGGCAATGCCAGCCGTCCCTGCTGAAGATCGGCGACAACGGGACCGGCCAGGGTGGCGCCCGCATCGACCGTCACCGTCACCGGCTGCGGCGACAGGTTGAAGAGGCAGGTCACGGTCTGCCCCTCGTGAGTGCGCTGAAAGGCCAGGATCGGTTCGGGCGTTTCCAGGAACCGCGTCTGCCCCCAGCGCAGCGCGGGCTGGGCCTTGCGAAACGCGATGGTGGCGCGATAGGCCGACAGCACGCTGTTGTTGCGGTCCTGCTGGCCCGCCACGGCGCGGGCGGCCTGCGGCTCCTTGACCGGCAGCCAGGGCTGACCGGTGCTAAAGCCGGCATGCGGCTGCGACGCGTCCCAGACCATCGGCGTGCGGCAACCGTCGCGGCCCTTGATCTCGGGCCAATAGCGCAGGGCCGGGGGATCGGTCAGTTCCTCGAAGACCAGCTCGGTTTCGGTCTGTCCCAGTTCCTCGCCCTGATAAAGGCAGATGGTGCCAGGAAAGGACAGCAGCAGCGCCGCCGCCTGCCGTGCCAAGGCGTCCGGGTCCGAAGCATGTTCCCCCCAACGCGTCACGTGACGCACGATGTCGTGGTTCGAGAAGGACCAGCAGGAATGGCCGTCGGGAGCATGTTTCTGGACGCCCAGGATGGTGTTGCGGAAATGGCGGGCCGTAAAGGTCCGGCTGAGCATCTCGAAGCTGTAGCACATGTGCAGCCGGTCGGTGCCGGCGGTATATTCCGCCATGATGTCGATGGCGGTCTGGCCGTTGTCGCCGACCTCGCCCACCATCATGCGGTCGTCGTATTCGTCCGTCAGCGCCCGCATCCGCTTGAGGAACTCGATGTTTTCGGGTCGATTGCGCGACTGCACATGCCGCTGCCAGGCATACACGTCGGGGCCGTCATAGACGGGGTTCGGTGGATTGTCGCGCAGCTGGTCGTCGTGGAAGTAATAGTTCACCGTGTCCAGCCGGAACCCGTCCACGCCGCGCTCCAGCCAGAAGCGCATCGTGTCCAGCAGGGCGTCCTGGACCTTGGGGTTCCACAGGTTCAGGTCGGGCTGCTGGATCAGGAAGTTGTGCAGGTAATACTGCCGGCGGCGCGGCTCCCACTCCCAGGCATGGCCGCCAAAGACGGCCAGCCAGTTGTTCGGGGGCGTTCCGTCCGGGTTCGGATCGGCCCACACATACCAGTCGGCCTTGGGATTGGTGCGATCCGCCCGGCTTTCGGCGAACCAGGGGTGCTTGTCGCTGGAATGGCTGATGACCTGGTCGATGATGACCTTGAGTCCCAGTTCGTGCGCACGCGCCACAAGGGCGTCGAAATCGGCCAGTGTGCCGAACAGGGGATCGATGTCGGTATAGTCCGACACGTCATAGCCCATGTCCTTCATGGGCGAGGTGAAGATCGGCGACAGCCAGATCGCATCCGCCCCAAGCGCGGCCACATGGTCCAGCCGCTGCGTGATGCCGGGCAGGTCGCCGATGCCATCGCCGTTGCTGTCTTGAAAGCTGCGGGGGTAGATCTGATAGATCACCGCGTCTCGCCACCATTCCGCCATTCCGTCACCTCCTGGATTGTCGGGATTCGTGTCAGTTCAGCACGACTATAGCGGGGTGAAAAAGGGGGTGTTAGCGTCAACCTTCGCATTGCCCCTGACGATGACGGCACTAGAGTGGCGAAGATGAGACCAAGGAAGCATCGCACCAGCCGCATGACGGCTGCCCCACGGGCAGGGATCGCAAGGCATGCGGACCGGGTCGGGCTGCGGCCTTCGGGTGGCAACACATGACCGCCTTGAATGCCTTTCAAAGTATTGAAGATGAAGCTGAAAAACCGTTGGTGGCCGTGGTGCGGCGGTGCCGGGAATCAGGCCTGCACTGGCGTGGCTGCGCAAGTGGCCTTGGGCGGGCAGTAGCCGTCCGGTTGCGCCGCGCGGGGGCCGCTGCGGCGTGCCTGTCACATTCGC
>Ga0194112_10001353_pt1 | contig 36197 bp, 29 predicted proteins | sample TA2MahC400mmetaG_FD_146191 | JGI IMG/M metagenome (GOLD analysis project Ga0194112, IMG submission 146191) | Freshwater microbial communities from Lake Tanganyika, Tanzania - TA2015016 Mahale Deep Cast 400m | ecosystem: Environmental > Aquatic > Freshwater > Lake | place: Tanzania: Lake... | reverse complement strand
GCGCAGTGGGGACGTGGCCGGCGCGGGGCTCGGATTGCCAGCGCACGGCGACCTCGGAAGCGACGGCCACGGGCGAGCAGGCGCGGCGGGCATTGTCCTTGCGATAGGTCGGCCAGTCGCCCGGCGTTTCGGGGAGCGCGGCGGGCTGGGCCGGCGCGTCGGCCGGGCGCTGGAGCCGGTCGGCCTCGGTGGCTTTCCTGGAATAGTTGAAACTGCCGGACGGTCCCAGACAGATGACGCCGATCAGGGAGAGGTTGCAGCCGCACATCCACGGTCCCCAGTAGAGTTGCCCGCCGGCAATGACGACGCCGTCGTGGCAGGCGGGCCGCATGGGCGTGAGGTCGAGCCCCTTGTCGGCCGCCACGTCCCAGCACTTGGTGCCGCGGCCCCGGACAAACACCCGGTCCACCCCGCCCGTGGCGCGGGTGCACGATGTGCGTTGGGGCAACTGAAGGAGGGTGCTTCCGGTCAGCCGGTCGAACTTGCGGCTGGGGTGGTCGGAGCCCATGGCGTACAGCGCGTCGTCGCGGATGACGAGTTGGAAGTTCCCGTCGGCGGGATACTGCCAGAGGAGTTTTCCATCGCCGGGAGCGACGGCCACCAGTTTGGTCTGCTGCGGCCCGGCGAAGTAGAGGGCGTCGTCGCTGCACTTGGCGTAGGCGGTCGTGGCAAAGCCCCAGACGGCCCGCTGAGCGGGTCGCTGATCGGCAATCGGGCCGAGCACCTGCGGGTCCTCGGTCTTCCACAGGACCGCGCCGGTCCGGGCGTCGAGGCATCCGAGAAACTTGCGCGGGCTGAGGAAGTAGATTCGGCCGCCCTTCATGCACATGGCCCGGGTATCGAGCGCCTCGGCCTCGCGGTGGTGCCAGAGGACAGTCTTGGTGCGGGGGTCGATGGCCAGAATCGTTCGGCCGAAGCCCCAGCCATACTTGGGAATCTCCCACCAAGGCCAGCCGGCCCCCCGGAACGCCGTACCCGCCAGTTTGTCGCCGGGCGGCTCCTTCTCGCCCGCCAGGGCATACAGCACGCCGCCATCGAGCGCCATCCACTTCCACACCGGACCGTCGCAGACCGCCGCCGGCGCCTTGATCTCGTCCTTGGGCGCGCCGGTGGCCGCATCGAAGAGTTTGCAGGAAACCTGGTCGGCCAGGTAGAGAGTTTCCGGCGTGGCGATCATTGTGTTGCGGTGAATCATGAAGTCGGGGTCCAGTTGCCGGGTCCACAGGATCGTCCCGTTGTAGCCGTTCATCGCGATGAGGGTGTTCAGCATGGGCCATTGCGGCCGCTTGAAGGCCCGATTGCCGAAGGCCTTGAACACGCGGCCGCCCGATGCGACCGTGACCTCCGGCATGGGACAATACCAGGGCTCCGCAAGGAACTGCGTCAGGTAGGGCGCACGGGCGATCCGGTCGGTGGACTGGGGGTTGTTGTCCGGGCCGTGATAGGGGTGGCTCCAATCGTCCACCCCCTCGGGCATGGGTTTGACGACGGTGGTCGTGCCGGTCAGACCCTTTCCGCCCGGCCGCAGAACGCGCAGCACTTCCTGGCTTGCGATGCGACCGCCGGCCTCGCCGCGGACGACGACGAGGTCGGCCAGGTTGTCCGCCAGGTGGATGCGGGCCTCGGCCCCCTGGTCGATGTAAACGCGGCGGTTCAAGAGTCCGGCGGCGAGGGCGGCGCGGCGGGCGGCATCCACGTCCTGGGCCGCGGGGAGTTGCACGTAAACGAGCAGTTCGCTCGCCCGCGCCAGTTCCAGGGCGAGGTCGGCCGCGCCGTCGCCCAGGATCGCGCAGACCCCCCGGGGCGAGTCGAGCGCGGCGAGCATCGGCTGCACATCGGCCCCGGCCCGCCAGGGCGACGCCGCGGCAAGCCCGGACGCCGCGACCGCCGGCCTGCCGGCGGCGCTGAACACCATGCCAAGCAACACGGTCACCAGCATGCGTAGAGCCTGGCTGCTCATTGTGTCTGCCTCCTGGTTCTTTTCGGGCCGCCTGGAAGGCTGCGGCCCTCTTGCCTGTTCATCCTTGGGCCTTTGCGAGAAATGCAAAATGCAGAATGCAGAATGCAGAATGCAGAATGGAGAATACAAAGACCCCGGGCCGGCGCCGCGCGGGCCAGTCGGCTTCTGGATTCAGCGACCGAGACCATCAGCCACCATCGCCGCAAGGATTGCCTCGTCGCCCCTGCCGTCCTGATTTCGTCACTCCGCGCCGCCGAGGGGCCGGACGCTGACCTCCTTGAACCAGACCACATCGCCGGGATCGTGATTCTGGAGACCGATGTAACCGTGCGTCGGGCGTTTGAGTTCGCGGATCGGTTCGGTCCAGTTCTTGCGGGGCGGATTGTCGGGGGCGGTCGCATCAAATGAACTGAGGCGTTTGCCATCGACGTCCACCGTGATGCGCTGGCCGTCGAGGGTGATGATCATCGTCCGCCAGTCTGGCTCCGGTTTCTCGGGAACCGGGGCCGCCTTCGCCAGAGAATAAATCGCTCCGGTCCTGTGGAACTCGTCCGAGGCATCCTGAATCTGCACTTCATAACCGTGATGCACCGGATACCAGCCGCCGAGATGCTTCTCGGACGCTTCCTTCAGCCTGTCGATCATCTCCGGGGACAGTTTGCCCTTCGCATCGCGATGCACCTCGGGAGATTTTTCGCCGACCTTCGCGACCACGCCGTCGTCGAGGCGCACGAAGACGCCTGCGTTCGATTTCGGCTTCTCGCACCGGTAAACGACGCGGATCTGGCAGTCGCCGAACTTTTCCGGCTTGTAGAGCAGCAGCCCCATGCCGCGGTCATCGCATTCGGTGCGAAGCGCTCCGCCGTCAATAACGAAGCCGCCCCAACCCACCTGCGCCCACGCAACGTCGATCTTGCCGTCCGTGATGAGCGGCAGGGAGCGCCATCGGCCGGCGGACGGAGCGCTGCGGTCGGCGGCGGCAACCGTGGTCCGCGCCAGGAAGGCGCACACAACGAGCAGGCCTCCCGCGGCGACCCCCCGTGCCCAGGTGGACGGCCGCAGAATCCACAGGAACTTGCTCCCTGACGCGCCGCTGCGGCGATACAAGCGGAGGAGGTTCTCTCGCGGCGTCATTGTCGTTCTCTCCAGAGTCTCCTGTACCCGGCCGTGTCATCCGTAACCGGGGGTGGATGACCGCAGTTGCGCGGCATGGCGCCGGGCCTTCTCGGGAGGGCCTGCCTCGGCGGCCGCCGATGCGACGTACTGGGCATACGCTGCGGCTACTTTGCCTTGCGCGGCGTCGCCGCGATGCACGTACACGCGGTACCGGAGTGTGGCAGGCGCGCCGGGCTGGAGCGTCCAGGCCTTCAGGCCCGGCCAACTGGGGCCCAAGAAGCCGTAGTAGCGGAGCGTCCAGCCGGTCGGCTTGCACGGGGAGGCGGGCGCCAGGAAGATGGCGGCGCCGGCCATCGCGGCCGCGGCGCCGAAACGGGCGGAGAGGTCCGCCCAGGCGGGGGTCAGGTTGTCGCTGTCGCCCTTCTGGACGCCCGCGTCGGTGGTGATGACCGCGGCGGTGCGCGGGGCGAAGCGGAAGCAGAACCCGCCGTACCCCTTTCCCTCGGCGCCGAGCAGTTCGACCGGCCCGCCGACGGCCTCGAAGGCGAGTTCGAAGTCGACGGCCCGGCCGACCTCATCGGCCCTGTGGAAGGTCATGCGGATCGTCTCCTGCCCCACGCAGGCGCCGTCGTCCAGGCGCCACTCGTTGACGACGTCGAGGGCGCCCGAGTCCGTCGCCGCGAAACGCCTAAGCCACTTGCGGTGGTGCTGGTGGATGCCGTCCAGGTGCCACGTCTGGACGGTCTGGCCCCGCGCCTTCATCCGGGGCCACGACCAGAAGATGCCGCGGTGATGGTAGTGGTCCTTGGGGAAGTCGTCGGTCAGGACGGTGCCGTCCGGCGCCCAGAGGGGGTGGCAGTAACAGGCGCGGGTGCGGTCCTTGGGGACGCCCTCTGCGAGTTGATCGCCCCAGTTGTACGTGAGGATGGGGTCGTCGCCCTCGAGGAACCGGATGCGGCCCTTGTCCGGCTGCTCCTCGCAGCGGAACTCGGGCCTCAGGGCCGAGGCCGCGCCGGCGCGGGCACAACCGAGGGCCGCGGCCCCCGCCGAGGCGGCGAGCAGCGCGCGGCGGGTCAGACGATGATTCTGCACGACGCTTCTCCTCCAGGAGGCTCCGGTTAACTATACCCTCCAGGCCCGCGGCGGACAACCGCGATCCCGCGCGGTCCCCCTCTAACGAGATGCTCGTACGCACGTCCCGGCCGCGATCACCCGGGCAAATTCCGGCATGGTTCAAAGCCCCCGGCACCGCCGGGGGATGATCGGCCCGCACCATCCATCCCCACGCGGTGCGTGGGGCTTGTTTGAACCATGCCCAAATTCCGGCATGGTTCAAAGCCCCCGGCACCGCCGGGGGATGATCGGCCCGCACCATCCATCCCCACGCGGTGCGTGGGGCTTGTTTGAACCATGCCCAAATTCCGAGGAACTTTTGCGAGCCAGGAAACATTATACTCCAGCGCAGGCGCGAGCGGGCTTTCGCGTGCCGCAGCCGCCCGCCCCGGAGCCTTGGGGTGGAACGCCCCTGGCAACAGCGCGCGGAATGTAGTATAATACCCCAGGAATTGCGCGCCGGCGAGAGGCAAGCCGCCGACGCGCCGGAGCGCACCGTCGCCGTGGCGGCGATGGCGCGTCGGCGACCGCCGGCTCCGCAGCCTCGGGGTCGAACGGCTGCGGCGGCGGTGCGCCGAACTGGCAAATCCCGGGTACTAGACATGAAGACGCCAATCATCTCGGCGGTTATCTTCCTGGCGGCGGCCGCGGCGGCGGCAGGGGCGGCGCCCAACGTTTTTGAAAGCCCGACCACGCCGGCCCCGGCCAATGAGATTGATCGCATCGTGCTGGCCAAGTTGGCGTCGTTGAACATCCGGCCGGCCCTCTGCTCCGACGCGGTGTTTGTGCGCCGCGCGTACCTGGACGTCATCGGCACGCTGCCCACGGCGAAGGAGGCCGGCGATTTTCTGCGGGACCCCGACACGCAGGGCAAACGCCGCGCGCTCATTGACCGGCTGCTGGAGCGGGACGAATTCGCGGATTACTGGGCCATGAAGTGGGGCGACGTCCTGCGAATCAAGGCGGAATTCCCCGTCAATCTCTGGCCCAACGCCGCACAGGCCTACCACCGCTGGGTCCGCGAGTCGATCGCCGCGAACAAGCCGTACGACCGGTTTGTGCGGGAACTTCTTACCTCGAGCGGCAGCAACTTCCGCGTCGGCCCGGTCAATTTCTACCGGGCCGTCCAGAACAAGACTCCCGAGGGCATCGCCGGGGCGGTGGCCCTGGCGTTCATGGGTTCGCGGGTGGATTCCTGGCCGAAAGACCGCCTGGCGGGCATGGCGGTGTTCTTCTCACAAATCGGGTATAAGCCCACGCGCGAGTGGAAGGAGGAGAACGTATTCTGGGATCCCCTCCGCCTGAGCGCACCGGCCGTCGCCACCGCGACGCCGCCGGCAACGCCGCCGCCACCCGCCAGCGCGACGCCATCGGCAACGCCGCCGCCACCCGCCAGCGCGACGCCATCGGCAACGCCGCCCCCCGCCGCCAGTGGGACGAAAGCGGCTGCGCCGCCTGCCCCCGGCGGGACGAAGGCGGCTGCGCCGGCTGCCGCCGGCGGGACGAAGGCGGCTGCGCCGCCGGCCGCCGCCGAGGCGAAAGCGCCTACGCCGCCGCCAATCGTCAGCGGGCCGCTGACGGCAGTCTTCCCGGACGGCACGAAGATCCTGTTGCCGCCCGACCGCGACCCGCGGGAGGTGTTCGCCGACTGGCTCATCACGCCCAAGAACCCCTGGCTGGCGCGCAGCATCGTCAACCGCGTGTGGGGCTGGCTGCTGGGGCGCGGCATAATCCACGAGCCGGACGACATCCGCGACGACAACCCGCCGAGCAATCCGGCGCTGCTGGCCTATCTGGAGCGGGAATTCGCGGCGGGGGGCTACGACCTGAAGCGGCTGTACCGGCTGATTCTGAACTCAGGCACGTATCAACTATCAAGCATGCCTCGCCACAAGACCCCGCAGGCCGAGAGCAACTTCGCCGCCTACCCCCTGCGCCGCTTGGACGCCGAGGTGCTGATCGACGCCATCAACAAGGTCACCGGCACGTCGGACCTGTACACCAGCCCGATCCCTGAGCCGTTCACTTACATTCCCCGGGACCTGCCGGCCATCGCCATTGCGGACGGGAGCATCACCAGTCCCTTCCTGGCCTTGTTCGGGCGGTCGGCGCGGGCCACGGGCATGGAGAACGAACGCGAGAACAAGCCGATCCCGGCCCAGTCGCTGCACATGCTGAATTCGAGCCATATCCAGATGAAACTGGAGCAGAGCCCCCGCCTCAGGGCGATCTTCGATTCCAAGCGCGCGCCGGCCGAGATCGTGGAGGAACTGTACCTGACGATCCTTTCGCGATTCCCGACCCCTGAGGAGGTGGAGAACGCGGAAGAGTATAACAGCGCTGCCGCGCCGAGCCCGGCGGCCGGCACGTCCGCCAGGTCCGCCAAGTACGCCAAGCCGGCCGCGACAACTAAGAGGCGCGAAGACTGGATAGACATCACCTGGTCCCTGATCAACAGCACGGAGTTTCTTTATCGGCATTGATTCTCGCGGAAGTTGCCGATGAGTACGTTAAACTGCGGTTCCGTTCGGGCGATCATGTAAGGAGACAGAGAACATGGACCCCAGCCACATTCCAGTCAACGGCACGCGAATGTCCCGACGCGAGGCGATGCGCCAGGGCCTCTGCGGCGCGGCAGGGCTGATGCTGGCCGGACGCCTGGGCTCGTATGCCCTGGCCGCGGCGGAGCCGGCCAAAGCCCCTGCCGCCGTCAAGGCCAAGTCGGTCATTCAGATCTTCCTCTGGGGCGGTATGTCCCACAACGACACCTGGGACCCCAAGCCCGAATCGGGCCGCGACTACATGGGCGAGTTCACCCAGGTCATCCCCACAAACGTGGACGGCATCCAGATCGGCGCGCTGTTCCCCCAACTGGCCAAGCAGGCCGACAAGTACTGCCTCATCCGCAGCATGACCCACGGGAACAACGGCCATGAGACGGCGGCCTACCTCATGCAGACCGGGCACGCGCCCGGCGAGCGGCTGGCCTATCCGAGCGTCGGGGCCGTCTTCTCGCTGTTTAAGAGCCCCGGATACAAGGGGATGATCCCGCCCTACGTGGTGCTGACCAGGCCGCAGGGGCGGTTCTCCGAAGAGGGCTTCCTGGGGCCCAAGTTCAAGCCCTTTGCCACGGGCGGCGACCCGAACGCAACCCGGTTCGAGGTGGAAGGCGTGATCGCCAGGTCGATCAGCGACGACCGCCAGAAGGCCCGGCGCGAACTCCTCGGGAAGATGAACACGATGGCCAACGAGATGGCGGCCAGTCCGCAGGTTGCGGCGGCGGAGGACGCCAAGAAACAGGCCTACGACCTCATCCTGGGCGCCGGCAGAGACGTCTTCGACCTCTCGAAGGAGAAGCCCGAGTTGAGGGACCGTTACGGCCGCCACACGTTCGGGCAGGGGTGCCTGGCGGCGCGGCGGCTGGTCGAGACGGGTGTCCCCTATGTTGTCATCAACTACCCCGGAGGTTGGGACACGCACAGCGGGCACTTCCAGAGAATGCGCCAACAATGCCCGCAATTGGACCAAGGACTGGCGATGCTCCTGGAGGACCTCAAGGACCACAGCCTGCTCGATAGCACGCTGGTCTGGTGTTGCGGCGAGTTCGGCCGGGGTCCCAAGGTGGACTGGCAGCCGCCCTGGAACGGCGGACGAAACCATTACGGCAAGGTCTTCTCGGTCCTGGTCGCCGGGGGCGGATTCAAGGGCGGCCGCGTGGTCGGCTCGTCGGATGCCAGGGCCGAGGAGGTCAAGGAGCGGCCCGTGTATCCGGTGGACCTGCTGGGCAGCATCTATCAGTTGGCCGGCATCGACGCCGGCGCCAGGCTGCCCCATCCCATGGGCCTTGAGGCCCACGTGCTGCCCGCCGCGTCGGCGGGCGTGAAGTCGGCCGGAATCCTGACCGAGATCATGTAGCAATGGAGCGGATCATGGGCAGAGTGCAATGGCTTTCAGGCCTGGGACTGGTCGTCCTGGCGGCGGCCGCGCCCGCGGCGCATGCGCAGCAGAGGCCCTACATCGGCTACGTCTATCCCGCCGGCGGCCGGCAGGGGACGACCTTCCAGATCAGGCTCGGCGGGCAGAACCTGGACGACGTGGACGCGGTGCTGGTCTCCGGCACGGGCGTCAAGGCCACGGTGACCGAGTACCTCAGGAGACTGGGCCCCCAGGAGATGACGCTGCTGCGGGAGCAACTGGCCGATCTGCGCCGGGGGGCGAAGGGGCCCGCCGCGAAGGGCAAAGGGGCGGCCGCGATGGACATGGGCATGGCCGCGATGGGCATGGAGGGGGCGGCCACGGACAAGGGGGCGGCCGCGAAGGACGCGGAACCCCAGACGATCGTCGCCAAGATTGAGAGGAGGATGGCCGAGTACGTTCAGACCCCGGCCAACGCCTCGATATCCAGCCTGGTCTTCGCCACGGTCACTTTTGCGCCCGACGCCCCGCCCGGCCGGCGGGAACTCAGGCTGGCAACCTCGCGCGGGGTGTCCAACCCGCTGGTCTTCTACGTCGGCCAACTTCCCGAGTTCGCCAGGAAACCCATGATTACCAGCACCCTCCAGGTGCTCGGCAAGGAGGAGCAGGCCCTCCGCAAGAGGCCCCCCGAGGAAGCGGAGGTGCTGGTCACCGTGCCGTGCACCGCCAACGGCCAGATCGCCTCCGGCGAGGTGAACCGGTATCGCTTCGAGGCCCGCAAGGGGCAGCGGCTGTTGATCTCGGTCGAAGCGCGCAGCCTGAACCCGTACGTCGCCGATGCCGTCCCCGGCTGGTTTCAGCCCGTGCTGACGCTGCGCGACGCCGGGGGCAAGGAGGTTGCGTTCTGCGACGACTACCGCTTCAAGCCCGATCCGGTCATGTTCTTCGAGGTTCCCAAGGACGGGCCCTACGTGCTCCACCTCACCGACGCCATCTACCGCGGCCGCGAGGATTTCGTTTACCGCCTCACCATCGGCGAACTGCCGTTCGTGACGAGCATCTTCCCGTTGGGCGGGCGGGCCGGCGAACCGGTGAGATTCGAGACCGTGGGCTGGAACCTGGCCATGGTCGCGCTGGCGCCCCCTCCCAGGGACGCCGGGCCGGGGATTTACCGTGCCGCCGCGGGCAGGGCAGGGTTCGTCTCCAACTACCTGCCGGTCGTCCTGGACACGCTGCCCGAAGGCTTCGACAAGGAGCCCAACGACGAACGCCGCGCCGCACAGAAGGTCGATCTGCCCGTTATCATCAACGGCCGGATCGATCGCCGGGGTGACTCGGACGTCTTCCAACTCGCCGGCCGCGCCGGCGATACGCTCGTTGCGGAAGTCAGCGCCAGGCGGCTGGAGTCTCCCGTGGATTCCATCCTGAAACTGACCGATGCGGCAGGCAACGTGCTGGCGGCGAACGACGACCATGAAGACCCCCAGGCCGGCGTGAACACGCACCACGCCGATTCCTACATCATGTTCAAGTTGCCGGCGGACGGAACCTACTACGTTCACCTGGGCGACGCCGCCCGCAGCGGCGGCCCGGACTTCGCCTATCGCCTGAGACTGAGCCAGCCGCAGCCGGACTTCGCCCTGTTCGTCGTGCCGTCCAGCGTTGCGATGCGCGGCAGGGGCAGCGCCACCGTCAACGTCCAGGTCATTCGCAAGGACGGCTTTACGGGCCCCATCAGCGTGGTCCTGAAGAACCCGCCGACGGGATTCTCGCTGACGGGCGGCACGATACCGCAGAACCAGGCTTCCGGGCGGCTGACGCTGAGCACTACACTGACCGCCACGAAGCAGCCGGTGAACCTGCGCCTCGAAGGCAGGGCGAAGATCCAGGACCGCGACGTCGCCCACGAGGCCATCGCCGCGGAAGACAGGATGCAGGCGTTCCTGTGGCGGCATCTGGTCCCCGCCGAGGACCTCAAGGTCCTCGTTTACGACCCGTCGTACACCCCTCCGCCCAAGCGCGTGCCGCCCGCTTCCCCGCCGCCGACAGTCGTGGCGCAGGCCACGGCAGCGGCCGGGACGAAGGCCCCGCCGGCGGTCGAGACGAAGGCCCCCGCCGCGCCCCCTGGCAAAGCCACATTCACCAAGCAGCAAGTCGCCGGACGCCTGCGACAGATCAAGGCCCTCTACGAAGAGGGGCTTCTCACCGACGACTTCAACTACCGCAAGGTCGCGGAATGCCAGGCCGCCCAGTGAAGGCCCCTACGGGTCGCATGACCGGCAAACAGCCCGCCCGCCAGGAGCCTGCCATGTTGCGAGAGAGACTCACCCGAAGGGACTTTCTGAGGACGGCGGCCGTCGCGGCGGGGTTGACCTGCGGACTGTCTCGGGCCGTGGGGGGCGGCTCGGAGTCCGGCCCGCCCGGCAAGAGGCCCAATGTCATCTACATCCTTGCTGACCAATTGCGATACCAGTCCCTCGGCTACGCGGGCGACGCCAAGGCCAGGACGCCCAACATCGACCGGCTGGCATCGCAGGGCGTCAGTTTCCGGCAGTGCGTGTCCTCCATGCCGGTCTGCGCGGCCTACCGGGCGTCGCTGCTGACGGGCAAGTACCCCTCGAGCACGGGCATGGCCATCAACGAGTTGCGCATCAACCCCAACCAGCGGTGTCTCGGCCACGTGGTGACGGAGGCCGGTTACGAGACAGGTTACATCGGCAAGTGGCACCTGTGGGCCAACGAGGGCGGCAACCACAACGCCATGAAGAACTCCTATATCCCGCCGGAGATGAAGAAGTATCGCCTTGGCTGGGACGGGTTCTGGGCAGCGTACAACTTCAACCACATGTACTACGACAACTTTTATTACATGGACGAGCCCGTGAAGCACACGTTCGAGGGCTACGAACCGGACGGCCAGACGGACATGGCCATCGACTTCATCCGGCGACACGCCGGGAAGGACAAGCCTTTCTACCTCACGCTGTCGGTAGGCACGCCGCACGACCCGTGGGGACCGGACAACGTGCCCGATAAGTACCTCCGCCTGTTCAAGGAGGTGGATTTCCCGCTGCCCAGGAATTGGTCCGACGCCCCCGACCCGTACATGGACCGCAACGCGGACCCGAAGAACTGGCTCGCGCAGTGGAAGCCCAACCTGCCCGGCTACCAGCGTGCGTACTACGCGATGACGGCCAACCTGGACGACAACGTCGGCCGGATTATTAACGCCGTGGATGCCGCCGGCATCGGAAACGGCACGGTTATCGTCTTCACGTCGGACCACGGCGAGATGTTCGGCGCCAACGGCCGGGTGTTCAAACTCACCTTCTACGAGCCTGCCGCGCGCGTTCCGATGGTCATCCGCTGGCCCGGCACGATCCCGGGCGGGCTTGTCTGCGACGCCTGCATGGGCACGCCGGACATCATGCCCACGCTGCTGGGGCTGATGGGCCTTCCCATCCCCGGCGCCGTCGAGGGGATGAACCTCAGCCACCTGGCGCGGGGCCGGGCCGGCCCGGAGCCCGAGTTCGCATTCCTCCAGGGCCTCGGGCACACCTGGCAATGGAACGACGGGTTCGAGTGGCGGGCCGTTCGCGACAAGCGGTACACGTACGCCATCTATCGCCGGGACAAGTCGGAACTGCTGCTGGACAACCTGGGCGACCCGCTCCAGATGCAGAACCTCGCCCGCGACCCGGCCCACGCTGATGCGCTGAATCGCCTTCGCAAGCAGATGGCGGGAAAGATGAAGTCCCTCGATGACACGTTCGAGGCGTGCACCTGGTACAGGGACCACTGGACGGACGGCAAGCGAAACATCGTCGCATCGGCAAAGGGCAAGTTCTGACGTGCGCCGGGGCGCCCCCCTTCTCGCGGAAAATGCCGCTTCCTGCCGCGAGGCGGCGCGCCCGGCGCTTCGATGGCCCCCGCGTGAGGTGCTACTTGGGTTCCGAGAACAGGGGGCCGTCGGGCAGGAGGACGACGCGGCCGGCCAGGGGCTTGCCTTTGTCGCTGCCCTCCACGAGGATTGCCCAGCGCATGCCGGAATGCACCGGCTGGGCGTCGTACAGAACCAGGAGGCCCGCCCGGCCGGGCACGCGAAGCCCGTCCTTGCTGTAAACGGACGGCTTGCCGGAGGCCGGGCAGACAAGGGGCGCGATCGCGCCGGAATCGGGACGGGCGAGGTCGTCGAGGGTCTCCGGAAGCCTTCCGTTGGTTCGAGAGTAGAGCAGGAGCCGCCCGCAGGCGTCGTGCAGGCGCTCGGCGCAGGGGTCGAGGTCGGTGCTTGGCCTGCGCGGCGACGGGGCCGCGACCTGGCAGCCGGCGGCAATTGCCGCCGCCAAGAGGCAGCAGTAAAAGAGCGGCAAAGTGACAGCGTGGCAAAGTGACAAAGTGAGAGAGCGACGAAGCAGGGACCACACGGTCGCAGCGTAGGGGCTGTTCACGTCGTCACTTCCTGACTTCGTCACTGGTCCGGGGGCTGCTGCGGGGGCGGGGTCGCGCCGCGCTGCATGCCCTTCATGTGTTCCTCGAACGCGCCCGGCTGGACGGCATCGGGGGTGAGTTTGGTGCCGGCCTGTTCGTTGGCCGACATGCCCACCAGGTCCTCCGGCACCCTGGCCACGTGCGGGGTAAGGAACATAAGGAGTTCCGTCTTGGTCTTGGTCTTGATTGTGCGGCTGAACAGGGCGCCCAGCAAGGGGATGTCGCCCAGGATGGGCACCTTCTGAACGGTCTCGACGTTACGGTCTTCCATGAGGCCGCCGATGACGATGGTGTGGCCGTCGTGGATGGCCACGCGGCTCTGCGCGGCGCGCCGGGCGAACACCGGCGCGTTGACCGTCTCGGAGATGGGAACGGTCGTCCCGGTGAGGGCCGAAATCTCCGGGTAAACGTCCATGATGACCAGGCCGTCGGGGTTGATGTGGGGCGTTACGGTCAGGATGATGCCGATATCATCATATTCTATTGTGTTGATGGTCTGGCCCGTGTCGGTGAGTTGCGACCGCGTGATGAAGGGCACTTCCTGGCCCACCATGATGGAAGCCTGCTGGTTGTCGCTGGTGAGGATGTAGGGGCGGCTGAGGACGTCGAGTTTGCCCGCGGTGGCCAGGGCGCGGACGGCGGCGGTAAAGTCGCTCTCGATCACCCTGACGGTTATGCCGCCGGTCTGCGCGGCAACGGAGAAGTCCGTCCCGCCGCGGGCGCCTCTTGTGCCGGCGGCCCGCATGTTCAGGACCGAGAACTCCGTGCCCAGGTCGAGCGCATCGTCGTGCGTGACCTCGGCGATGAGGATCTTGATGAGGACCTGCGGCACGGGCCGGTCCAGGTCCTCCAGGATTGCCTTGATGCGGTCGAAGTGCTTGGAATCGGCGGTCACCAGGAGCGAGTTCGTGTCGGGGTCGGCCACGACGTAGACCTGTCCGGCGAGGTCGGATGCGGCCGCCGCGGTCGTGGGCGAGAATCGCATGGTGCTTCGGCCCGCCGTGCCCGCGGTCGTCCCGCTGCCGAAGAAGCCGGTGGAGCCGAAGCCGGTTGATCCGAGGCTGGTCGAGCCGAGGCCGCCTGAACTGCGGCTGCTGGAGCCGCCGAAGCCCCCTCCGCCGGTGCTCCGGGTGCTTGAACCGGCGCCGCTTCTGAACGGCGTCGCCTGGGTGGCGGTCTGGCGCGCGGTCGTGGTCCGGCCGCTCGTCCCGCCCGACCAGCCGAAGAGGTTGTTCAGCACGGCCTCGATATTCGCGGCCTGGGCATTCTTCAGGGGGTACACGAAGACGGCCTGCTCCTCGGCGGGGTTGGAGTCGAGTTGCTTGATGATGTCGTCGATGACCGCGAGCAACTCCGGCGGTCCGCTGACGACGAGGGTGTTTGTGCGGTCGTCGGACGAGGCTGTGACCTTCTGCTGCTCGCGCCGGCCGGAGGTGGTGCCCGACGTGCGCTGGCTGTCCTCGCCGCGGCGAAACTCGTCGCCGGGGCCGCGCTCACCGCGAGGCCCGAAGCCGCCGGACTCGCCCCGAGGCCCGCCGCCGAAGGGCATGCCAGGGGGCCCGCCGCCGGGCCCGCCTCTGAACATGAACTCGCGGATGGCGCCAAATGGGCTGGCCGCGCCGCCCTGGGTCGTCTGGTCCTGCCTGAACAGGTCGTTGATGAGTCGCGCGGCGTTGGCCGCGTTCGCGTACTTCAACTGGTAAACCCGCACCTCCGAGACGGTTGCCGTCTGCGTGTCCAGGGCGCGGATGATCTCAACAAAGCGGCGGACGTTCGTCTGCGTGTCGGTCAGGATGAGCGTGTTGGTGGCGGCGTTGGCGCTCAGGTCGGCATAGGACGGGATGAGGGCGGCCAGGTCGCGCCTCAGTTGCGTGGCATCGGCCGACCGGATGGGGATGACCTGCGTGATGAGTTGGTCGGAAGGCTCGATTTCCTCCGGGTTGCTGCCGGAGCGAACGGGCAGCGGCGCCTTCTTCGCCTGGTCGAGCGCCACGATGCGCAGGGTGCGGCCGGTGCGTACGGCGGCGTAGCCTTTTTCCTTCAGGACGGTGTTCAGGAGCGATACAGCCTCTTCCACGTTGAGCGGCTGAAGGCTCATGACGGTGATGCGGCCCTCGACCGCGGCTTCCTGCACGACGACCAGGCCGGCCGCTTCCGACAGGTACTCCAGCACCGCGCGAAGCGAGGCGTCCTTGAAGTTCAGCATGATGGGGCCCTGGAGGGGCTTCCTCGGCGCCGGGGGCTGCGGCGGCTGCTCGCCGGGGACCGCCCCGGCCGGCGGCGCGGCTGGCGGGGCGACGCCGGGAGCCGTGCCCGGCACCGGAGAGGGCGGCGTCTGCGGGGGCGTCTCGCCGGGAAGCGTACCGGCGGGCGGCTGCCCCGACGGCGCAGGTGTTGTCGGGGCCGACGGCGCAGGTGCCTGCGGCGGGGCGGTAGGCGGGGCGGCCTCGGGCGGCGCCGGCGGCGGCGGCAGGGCAGGCGGCGCCTCGCCCGGCGGTGTGCCCGGCCCCGGCTCAGCCGGCGGCGCAGGCGTCTGCGGCGGGGCGGCAGGCGGGGCGGCCTCGGGCGGCGCCGGTGATGGCGGGACGGCCGGAGGCGATGTCTCGGGCGGCGTAGGCGCCGGTCCCGCCGCCGGCGGGGGCGGCGGCGCTTGGGCCTCTTCAGGCGGAGCCGCGCGAGCGTCGGCCGGCATCATGCCCAGCAGCAGCACGGCGACCACAGCCGCAAGCGCCCATACGCGGCGGAGAGTGGAGATGCATGTTAAGTTTTTCATCTGTTGAGTTCCTGTTCGCGCCGTTGGCGCATTCGTTCCAGGATGCCGGCAGCGCCTGGGTCCGTTGTACCGCCCGATATGCCGGCAGCCGCCTGGGGCGGGGCTGCCGAAGGCTGGGTTGTTGAAGATGCAGCAGTTGCCGGCGTTGCCGGGGCAGCGGCAGCGGCGACATCCGCTGCCGGCGGGGCGGTTGATGCCGCGGCGGCCGCCGCCGCGGGTGCACCGGCGGCTGTCGCGGGCGTCGGGCCTTCGCCCGCCGCGGGGCTACGGCCCGCAGGCGGGGCCGCCGGGGCCGCGGCTGGTGCGGCCGGAGCGCTTGGCGGCGCCGCCGGCTTGGGCAGCGAGGCGGCGGCGCCAGAGAGGTTGCTGCCGATGGCGATCCGCGTGGTGTTTCCGTCGCAGGCGTACTGGACGGCGTCCAGGGTAATGGCGGCCAGGCGGCCCCTTCCCAGCGCGGCGCCGATCTGCGAGGGGGCGGTCTTTCCGGTCCTGGTGTCCTCGAAGAAGGCGACGTAGTCCTCACCCTGGTGGACGATGCCGGTAAGGACGATGCGGTCATCGCCGGTGGCGGCGGGGGGAGCGGCGGGCGGGGCGGTCGGCGCGGGGCGCCTGCTGGCCGGGCTCGCCCGATTGCGGAGGAACATGTTCCGCTCCGACAGGACCCGGTAACTCTCCCACTGCGAGGGGCGGGCGGCCGGCGGCGACGCGGTCGGCGGCCCCGGCGGCCCGGCCGGCGGCGACGCGGCCGCGGCCGGCGCAGCCGGCAGGATGAGCAGCCAGAACCCCACGGCGCAACCGGCCATCCGGAGGCGGTCAGCCACGGCGGTCATTCGTCATCTCCTGTCGCCTGGGCGGGCGTGGCGGGGTCGCTCGGCGCGGTCGGCTGAACCGGCTGGTACAGCGTCGAGAGGCGCAACTGAAGCGCGAGGTCGTCGGTTCCTTCCTTGCGGGCGCCCAACTGGAGTTCCTTGACCCTGATGGGGACCTTGGCCGTCTCTATGCGCCACAGGAACCGCGCGACGGCGTTCATGGACCCTGTGCCGGCCGCCTGAAACGTGATCTCCTGCAAACTCCTCTTATCGGGCAGGCGATCGGGCTTCAGGGACGTGAGTTTCAGGCCCGCCTCGGCGGACCAGTCGCGCACGGCGTGGAGTATCTGGCTCTCGGCCTCGCTGGGATCGTGTTTCAGGCCCGCGGCGGTCATTTCTTTCCACTTCGGGGCGATCCGGTGCTTGTGCGCGAGCAGGGCCGCGGCCCGTTCCATCTCGACCAGCAGGCCCTGCTTCTGATTTTCGAGTGCCGCGCGATAGTCCAGAAGCGGGGTCACGGCGTAGCGGTCCAGCACCAGCAGCGCCACCGCGACCGCCGCGAGGCAGATGATGAGCCGTTCTCGCCTGGAGAGGATCATGATCGCTCCGCGCCGGCGAAGTTGAGGCTGATGGCAAAGGACACTTCGCGTGCCTCTGCGCCGACCTCGCGGATGTACAGGGGCTTGACGTCCGAGAACCTGGCATCTGCCTTCAGGCGGTCCAGGACCTCCAGGACGGCGCTTTCGTCCCTGGCCTTTCCGGAGAGGAGCACGCGGAGACCCTCGTCAAGGGCAAGGCTCGTGGTCCATATTTTGCCTTCCACCGGAAACGCCAGGGTCAGTTCGCGCAGACAATCGAGGCACGCGGGCCTGCGGTCGTACCAGCCGCGAGCGAAGGCCGCCTTGCCGACGATGTCCTTGGCCGCCGTCAGGCTCTCCTTCATCCCGCCGAGTTGGTCTTTCAGGTCCTGGACGTCCTGCTCCTGGCCGCGCACGTCGAGGAACAGGGCGAGGGCGGCCAGGAGCACCCCTGCGGCCAGGGCGCCGCCCCAGATAACCTTCTTGCGCAGGGCGACTGCCTTGCGTGGGTCCAGGCGCGAATGCAGGAAATCGACCGCGGGCCTCTTGTTGTTGAGGCCGGCCGCCGCCAGCGCGGTCGCGGCTGCAAAATTGCCGCTCAGAGCCGCGACCGTAAGGGAGCGGTGCTGTTGGTGTGCGCACGCCACGGCACCGCTCCCTGACGGTCGCGGCTCTGATACGTCGTCGATCCCCAGGTCGGCAGGGTACTGGCAGAGCCTCTGCTCCAGCGAAAGCCGTTTCGCGTGGACGCGCAGGGCTTCGGCGGAGAGTCCGGTCGCGTTCCATATGAGCAGGTCCGCGGCCTGGGCCGCTCCTCCGCTATCGGGCAACAGCGCAGCGACGCGGTGCAACTCGTCGGCCAGGTCGTCCAGCCAGCCATCCGGGGGAGATGAACCCGCAGCGGGGGGCGATATCGCCAGCCGCCTCAGGAGGCGGAAACCGCCGCCCGACTGCACGCTGAGTTCCGCCGCGCCGGGCGAGTGGTCCAGCACAAGCCGCCGGGAGGACGGCGGGCGCGGGTCAACAACACCGGTCCCTGGCGGTCGCGGCTCTGACGTGGCTCCGGCAAGGGCCATCATGGAGGATGTGACGGCCGCCACCGTCAGTCCGGCCGCCTGAGCCGCCTGCGACAAGAGGTCCACGCTGCGGCGGGGGGCCGCCACGAGAAGGACGGACTGCCCCTGGCCGGCAGCGACCGGGTCGGCAAAGTCGAAAACGAGGTCCTTCGGGTCCGAAGCAAACTCCCGCTCCGCCGCAATCGAGAGGACGCCGGGCAGCAGGTCGGCCGCGGTGGGCGGCAACGATTTCTCCCTGGCGATCAGCCGCCTGGCCCCCAGGCCGATTACGCATCGCGACGCACAGAAGTGGTTCTGCCGCAGGAACTGCCGGAGCGCCTTCGCCAGGTTCGCCGGGTCGCGTGCGGAGTCGCCTTCCGGCATGGGGAACTCCGCGGCGTGGAGCACCCTGCGGCGGCCGTGCGCGACGGCGACCTCGGCGGCCGCGATGCTCCGGTCGGTCACGGCCAGGCCCAGCATTCTGCGGGGCGTCATCATTGCGGGGCGACCTCCAGGCCGGTTGTCTGGATTACATTCTCCACCGGCAGGCCGGAGCGCAGCCTGGCGACAATGTCCTGCGACAGCGGCCAGCCCAGGTGCGTCAGGTCCTGCCGATAGATGACCTGGGGCGGGCTCGTGCGGGCATCAACCACGACCCGGCACCGTTTGAACGCGCGGCCGCCGGGGGCGATGCTCACGATGTCGGCCGAGAACCGGTACGACTGCGCCGTGATGGATCCGCCGATGGCGACAGCCTTCTCCCGCGACAGGACCTGTACCACCCAGGCGATGCTGCTGCGGCCTTCGTCGTCGGTGGGGCGTGCAGCCAGGAGGGCGGAAGCGTCGCTCTCGTCCAGGCCGGGCAGGCAGAGGAGCACCTCCTTGGGCGCAGTATTGACGTTGATGAGTCCCGCCTGGCTTCCCCCGCCGCCGGTCGTAATCCGGCCGGCGATCTTCTGGAACTCATCCTTCGTCAGGCCGGCGCGATAGTAGAAATCAAGCACGCTGCGGAACGGCCGTTCGCGGCGCACGCGGTCCAGGACGCCCGGAAGCCGGTCGGCCGAGACCGCCTGCCGCAGCAGGTCAACCAGCGCCTGTGACCGCGGGTCGTTGACGTTGACAAGCGCCGTGCCGCCGGTGCTCCCCGGGGCGCTGGCGCTGTAAACGGTCACATAGTTGATGAGTCCGCAGTCGAGGCGTGCGCCGCTGCTCGTGAACGTGCCGCTGAAGGGGCGGGAGTCGCTTTCGCCGGCGTCGATGAAGCCGTTGCGGTTGGCGTCGCGGCCGAAGAGAATCTCCTTCGAGGCGTCGCGAACCAGGAACAACTCCTCCACGGTCTCCAGGGGGCCGTTCTTGCACTCGTACGGGTCGGCGAGCATCAGGTAATACTCGCTCTCCGCGCCGCCGGAGGTGACGTTGCTGTCGGGGTCGCGCCAGTCAACGATGGCGGCGGCAAGTTCCGTCGTCATGCCGGGCAACTTCGAGAGCATGTCCAGCGGGGCCGTGTTCAGGTTCACCTTGGACGCCTCGTCCGTGATGCCGTATGAGTAGGTGGCCGGAGAGTCGGTGCCGGCGGGGCGGAGTATCCAGAACGCCCCGCCGCCCACCAGGACGGCCTCGCACGGCGTATCGGCGTCGTCCGGCGTCCGGCCCGCCAGGCCGTCAACGCCGGCCAGCACGTACTGGATCGCACCCTGCTCGATGGCGGCCGCCTGGAGCGCGGCCACGCCGTTGGCCGAACGGTCGCCCTCCACGCGCATGGTGCGGGCCAGCACAAGCACCAGCCCTGCCAGCACCAGAAGAATCCACATGGTGACGATCAGAACGGTGCCCCTGGCGCGGCGCAAGCCCTCCACTTGCATTGCGGATTGCGGATTGCAGAATGCGGATTGAACGACCCAGGGCAGCGCCGCTCCATGAGTCGTTTCTGTTCGTCTAATCTGCAATCCGCATTCCGCAATCCGCACTGGTTTGACTCCGCATTCAGCACTCCGCCGATGTCTCATGATCAAGGCCCGATGATCTGCATGGAGTCGGCCGGCGCCGCGCCGCAGGGAACCAGGAACACCTGCGCGGCGCAGTAGCCGCCGCTGGCGTCGTCCGTCCGTCCGCCGTCCAACTGGAGCGTCGCCTCGACCGCGACCGGCAGCGTATTGTCCTGGGAGGTGCTGTCCCAGTAGTCCTGCCAGTCGGAGCCGGTGAAGTATCTCAGGTTGAATGCGTGGACGCCGCGGCAGAGGACCTCCCGCACGGGCTCCGGCGTCCGCGGCGCCTGAAGGTTGGTGGTGACCAGCCGCACCAGGACCTGGCTCAGCCCGTCTTCCGAGGGTTCGCACAGGATTTCAATTTTCTTGATATCTCCGATTCCTTCCGCCGGCTCCGGGCTGGAGGCGGTGGAGCAGAGTTCGAGCACGTCGGACTGGCGCCCGCGGGCATCCTGCCCGTCGTCTCCCAGGAAAGGCCCCGCCAGCACCCCCTTCGGGACCACGGCGCTGCGGATGTCTTCTCCCACGAGTTCCAGGGCAAGCCGCGCCTTGCGCACGGGCTCAACCGCCGCCAGGGCGCTGCGCCGGGCGTTGAAGGCGATGCTGAGGCTGGCGTAGAGCGACCCCGCCAGGACGGCGACCAGGGCCGTCGCCACCAGCATCTCCAGCAGCGTAAAGGCCCGCGCGCCGGCGCCGCCGCTGACTTCTCGCCCGGTCATCCCGAACTCCCCGTGTAAACGAGCGTGGTCAAGGTCACGCTGCGGTCCCTGCCGCGCAGGTTCCACCACACCTGCACGTCCAACTGCCGCACGTTGGCGGCCTGCTGCCAGTCCGTAACCTGGGCCGACCAGCGGTACAGCGGCTGCTCGGGGCCGAAATCGCCGGCGAGCGAGGCGTTGTTCCACTGGGCGCAGGCGACGATCTCGGCCATCTTGGCCTGGGCCAGCGACGCGGCCTCCGTCTGCCGCCGGCTCTCATCGGCAACGGTCAGCGCCAGCGAGATGCCGCTCATGGCCACCGGCAGGATGATGGCCACCAGCACCAGCGTGGCCAGAATCTCAATCAGGGTGAAGGCGCGCCGGCCGGGCTTGCCACGGCGTCGCCCCGGCGAGCCGGGCGCATCACGTCGCGGGACCCCAGCGGTATCGCTCATGACCCTTGTGCCTCCGGCGGCGACACCACGCGAAACGCTTCGGCGGCGGAGTCGCAGACAACCCGGAAGATTTCCCCCTGCCGGCCCTGCAACTCGATCACTGCCTCTTCCGTCCTGCCGCTCGGATGGAACTCGATGTACTCCATCGTCGTTTCGCCCGAGGGCGACCAGGCGCGGACGGTCGTGCCTTCAGGCAGGCGGAACCTCCGGCCGAACTCCGTGCCGAGGTCGGCAAACGTCCCCGCATCCTGGACCGTGAGCCAGTACGTGCCGGTCTGCGGGTCGATGTTCAGCCGATAGACGCTGCCCTGGGCCGCTGCACGCGACCCCGCCAACTGCGTCAGCGCCAGCATCTGCGCAGCGGCGTCTGCCGTCTGGCGCGAGGCGAAGAAACCGCGCAGCGACGGCGCGGCCAGCGCCAGCAGCACGCCCACCAGGCCCAGGACCACGATGAGTTCCAGCAGCGTGAACCCGGCGGGCGCCATGCTTTCGTGCCCTTGCGCGGCGGGTCTCCTGACCTGCCGCGCATTGGCATGGCCAGCGGGCATGGCGCGGCGGGCCAGGAGACCCGCCGCGCAAACCCAAAGCACGGCCCCCGCGCCACGGCCGGACAAGCCGGCCGCGCCACACCCGCGATCGCGGTTTGCGCCAAAGGCGCCGAACGAAGTTTCAGCGCTCCGACCAGTTATCAATGTCGTCTCCCCCGCCTTCCTGCCCGTCCGCGCCGAACGAGTACAGGTCGCATCCGTTGGGGTTGTGCTGCCCCGGACATCGGTACAGATAGGCGTTGCCCCACGGGTCCTTGGGCATGCCGCGCTTCAGGTACGGCCCCTGCCACCCCACGAGGGTGGGGGGGAGTTCGAGGAGCGCCTTGAGGCCCTCCTCGGTGGAGGGATAGCGCCCGCAGTCCACCTCGAAGGCGTCGAGCGCCACCTCGATGTTCGCGATGTCGGTTCGCGCGCCGGTGATCTTGGCCTGTTCGGACCGCCTGGTGAACTTCGGCACCACCAGCGCCGCCAGCGTGGCCAGGATGACCAGCACCAGCAGGAGTTCGATGAGCGTAAAGGCCCGGGCGGCGGCCGGTCGGGTGGCATGCCCGCGGCATCCGTTCCGCGGGCATGCATGCCCACGCAAAGGCGGCGTGGGCATGCCACACGCCGTGCCACATGCTCTTGCGGACGTGTTATTCATATTTCCGGGCCCTTTCCGTTCAACGAATGTATTCCTGAAGGGTGAAGACGGGCAGTATCATGCCGATGACGACGGTGCCCACGACGGCCGCCATGATGAACAGCAGCGCCGGCTCGGCCAGCGCCACGAGCATCCGCAACTGGCGGTCCAGGTCGGCCTCGTAGACTGCGGCCAGGCGCAGGAGTTCCTGGTCCAGGCGGCTCGACTCCTCGGCCACGGCGATCATCTCGATGACCGTCGCGGGGAACAGTTGGCGGCAACTCGACAGGCTCCGGGCCAGCGGCCTGCCTTGCTGCACCTCCTCGATCGAAAGGCTCACCGAGTCCGCCAGAATCTGGTTGCCGATGGCCTCCCTGGCCACCGCGAGCGCGGTGACCAGCGGGACGCCCGCCCCCAGCAGCGTTCCGAGCATGCGGCAGAAGCGCACGAGCGCGAACCGTGCCAGCACGCGGCCCAGGGCCGGCACTCGCAGCAGCGTACGCTCCATCAGTCGGCGCCCGGACTGCGACTTCAATGCCCGCCGGGCCACCATCACCGCCAGGGCCGCCCCGATGACCACCAGCAATCCGTACTTCGTCACCAGGCGGCTCGCCGCGACGATCGCCTGCGTCAGCGGCGGCAGCGCCGCGCCGAACTCCGCAAAAATCCCCGAGAACCGTGGAATGAAATACGTCAGCAGGAAAACCAGGACGCACCCCGCCAGCACCACCAGGACCGTCGGGTACACCAGCGCGCCCTTGACCTTCGACTTCAGGTCCCGCTCGCGCGCCCGGAAATCGGCGATCTGGCCCAGCACCACGTCGAGGAACCCCCCCGTCTCGCCCGCGCGAACCATGGCCACGTGCACCGCCGGGAACGACTGCGGGAACTTCCCGAGCGCATCGGCCAGCGGCGACCCGCCCACCACGTCGTCGTGGATGGCGGACCACTGCTTCCGCGAAGGTCCTTTTGACGCTTCGCGCCGCAGGATCTCCAGCGCCCGGCTCAGCGACACCCCGGCCGTCAGAAGGCTCGACAGTTCGCGGCTGAAGGCCTCCACGTCGGCCTGCGACACGCGGCCCCCCCAGGCGGGGCCAAGCAGCCAACTCGCCTGCGCCTGCGCCGAGGCTTCGGCGGGCAGGCCGGGGCCTCCCAGCGCGGCAGGGGCCTCCTGCTCTTCCACAGATGCCGGCACAAGCCCTTTCTGGATGACCGTGTCCAGGGCCGCTGCGCGGTTCGAGGCGGGCACCGTTCCGGAGGTCCGCCGACCTGCGGCATCCACCGCCGTGTACGTGAAGACAGGCATCAGCCGGGCGCCTCCCTGGGTTTGCCGGCGGGGTGCGAGGGATAACCTGCCGCTTCGGCGGCGGGATCGGCGCCCGCGGGGCCGGCGTCCTGATCGCCGTTGCCGCTCGCCCGCTCGTCCTTGGTGACCCGGAGGACTTCCTCGACGGTGGTGCGGGCGCTTCGCACCAGGCGCCAGCCGTCCTCTCGCAGGCTCAACATGCCCTGCTGGGCGGCCACGCGGCGGATTTCTCCGGCGCTGGCGCGCTGAAGGATCATGGCCCGGACTTCCGGGGTCACCAGCATCGTCTCGAAGATGCCTGTCCGGCCGCGATACCCTGTGCCCTGGCACTCGCGGCAGCCGCGACCCCAGTGCAGCACGTCGGGCGCCCTGTCGCCGAACTGGGCCCTCAGCGCTTCGGCGTCCTCGGCGGGAAGAGACTCCTTGCAGTTGGTGCAGATAAGCCTGACCAGGCGCTGCGCCAGCACCGCTTCCAGCGACGAGGCCACAAGGTACGGCTCGATCCCCATGTCCACCAGGCGCGTCAGTGCGCCGGGGGCGTCGTTGGTGTGAAGCGTCGAGAAAACCAGGTGGCCCGTGAGCGATGCCTGCACGGCGATCTCGGCCGTCTCGCGGTCGCGGATCTCGCCCACCAGGACCACGTCCGGGTCGTGCCGCAGAATACTCCTCAAGCCGCGCGCAAAACTCAACCCCGCCTTCGTGGACACCTGTATCTGGTTTATGCCGCGCAGGTGGTACTCGATTGGGTCCTCGATGGTAACGATCTTGCGCGTGACGTCGTTGATCCGCGACAGCCCCGCGTACAGCGTCGTCGTCTTGCCGCTGCCGGTAGGCCCGGTCACCAGCACGATGCCGTGGGGGAGGGCAAGGATTCGCTCGAAGATCTCGCGGTCGCGCTCGGCCATGCCCAGGTGCTCCAGGCCCAGGAGCATCGCACTTCGGTCCAGCAGCCGCAGGACCACGGCCTCCCCGTGAAGCATGGGGATGACGGACACACGGACGTCGACCTCGCGGCCGGCGACCTTGAGACGGATTCGCCCGTCCTGCGGCAGGCGTTTCTCGGCGATGTCCAGGCGGCTGAGGATCTTCAGGCGCGAAACGATTGCCGGCTGGAACTGGCGGACCTCGGGCGGCACGTTGGCCTCCTGGAGCACGCCGTCCACGCGGTATCGCACCCGGAGCGCATCCTCGAACGGCTCGAAGTGAACGTCCGTGGCCCGCCGCTCGATGGCCTCCGCGAGCACCTGGTTGACGAACTTGATTATGGATGCGTCTTCGGCGGCGGCGGAGAGGTCCAGGCCGGAGTCCGCCTCGTGGTCGACCACCTGCACGCCGCCGACTTCCGCCTCGGAGACGAGCGACTGGAGCGTGTCGGCCCCGACGCCGAGCAGGGCCTTGATGCACCGGCCGATCTCCGCCGACGGGGCCAGCGCCACCCGCAGTTCAAGCCCCGTGGCCACGCGCAACTCATCTATGCCGCCCGTGTCGAAGAGCCTGCTCGACGCCACCGTAACGATGCCGTCCTCCTGCCCGAGCGGCAGCAGTCCGTGTGCCAGCAGGATGCGGGCCGGGAACTGCGTCAGGAACTCCTTCTCGGGCGGGTGCTGTTCCAGGTCGACGTACGGAACGTGGAACTCCTCGGACAAGAACCGCAGCAACTGGTCTTCGGGCAGGCCGCTGGCCGCCAGCAGGGCTTCGTCGAGCGGCTTGCCCTGGGCCACGAGAGATTCGACCCGCCTTGCGGCCTGCTCGTCGAGCAGCCCGCCAGCGCGCATTCGTACGAGGATTCCGCCCATCGTGAACCGACCCTTTCTCCTCTGCTTACGGCACCGCTCCCTTACGGTCGCGGCTCTGAAACCTGCCTGCCGGGTGGCATGCCCGCGGCATCCGTTCCGCGGGCATGCATGCCCACGCAAAGGCGGTGTGGGCATGCCACCCGGCCGTGATACAAGGGGTGCCATGCTCTCGCTTGCGAAGGCCGGCCGGCGGCCCTCGCACGACCATGCTTTCGCAACGGCGGCTCTGATGTGCAACGGCGCGAAAGCATGGCGCCCACGAGAACGGCGTTGATGCACTGCTAGTCAAGGATGCCCATCGTCACCAACTGCGCTTCCTGGCGCACGGTGACGACGTCGCGAAGTTCCTTCTGAGCGGCCTCCAACTCGGCCCTGGCCTTCGCCCGCGCCTCGCGCAGTGCGGACAGGGCTGCCTTGATCTCATCCGCCCTGGCTTCCTTGTTCTCCAGCACTCTCTGGAGCGCTTCGGTCTTCTGCTCGACCTCGGACTGCGGCCGGTCGGGCGGCCGGTCCGCGCCGGGCCGGTCCGGCGGCCCGCGGTCCGGCCCCGGACCGCCGCGGCGGCCCGCCATCCCCATCATCATGAAGCCCATGCCGCCGCCGCGAGTCTGGCGGGACAGCGTCTGCACCTTCTCGATGCGGGGCTGGAGGACCTTCCATTCCTCCTCGCTGGCCTCGAGGGACTGCCTCATCCGGTCCGACATCTGCTGGCGGAACTGCTCCATCCGCTGGGCCATCTGACCCGGGTCCCGCTCACCAGGAGGAGGAGGGGGCGGGCCTTCTGCGGACATCGCCTGCTGTATCCATGCCCCGGCTACAATCATGGCGAGGGCCACAAGGCAAACGGCGCTGCATCGCAACATGTTCTGTCTCCTTGCCAGAGTTCCCTTGATCATCACACGGCAAACGGCGCCCCCCACCGAGGGGAGCACGCGGGTCATTGCGGCGGCGGCCCGGGCGACGGCCCGGGCGGCCCGCCCGGCGGGCCCCGGTGCTTGCCGCGGGGCGGGCCGAAGCCACGCTCCCGCTGCATCTTGAGGAGTTCCTCGTACTTGGCGACCTGCTGGGGCGTCAGAATCTCCTTGGTGCGCTTGACGGCTTCGTCGAACGCCTGTTTCCGCTGCTGCGACATCTCCTCCTCTTTGCCGGCAAACTCCTTCAGGATGGCGTCGTAGCGCGAACGCTGCTCGTCCGTCAGCAGGGCAACGATGGCCTGGTCGCGCTGCTGTCTCAGGGCTTCTCTCTGCTCGCCGTGCTGCCGCATCATGGTCCCCATCACCTCGGACCAGATGGCGTGCATCTGCTCCCGCTGCTGGCTGGTAAGGTCCAGTTCGGCCTCAAGCCAGGAGGGCCCCGGAGGGCGGTGGTCCAGGCGGTCCGCCAGCAGGCCGGTTGCCGCCCCCGCGGCAAACGTCACGAGAAAGGAGACAATCAGAATGGCCTTGATCCTAGTCATGTCCGTTTTCCCGAGAGAGGTCATGTACTATCCACTGGGCCAACTGCTCCTGGGATGCGACTGCCGATGGGTCCTGAGGAGCAACGGCGGCGGTCTCCCAGAGCGGGATCTGGCCTGAGTCGGCGCCGGCGGCGGAAATCCTCCAGAGCCACACGCACGAGACCAGCAGAATCGATGCGGCCGCGGCCACGAACACCTCGGCCACGTGCAGCATCGTAATCTTCGGCTGCATGTCCACAGACTGGTGCAGACGCGCCAGGACCTCGCCGGGCATCTCCGCCCCGCCGGCCGCACGCATCAGGTCCGACAGCCTGCGCAGCCGCCGCAGTTCCGCCGCACAAACCGGGCACTCCCGAAGGTGCCTTTCCACCTCGGCCCGTGATGCCTCGGGGAGTTCCCCGTCATGGTAAGCGCCGACCCGCTGGCCCTGCTCGCATTCAATCATGGCTCGTTCCTTGTAACGGACGACATTGCCGCACGTGCCGCAGTTCCACGCTGCGCGGCGGGTCTCCTGACCCGCCGCGCAAAGTGCAAGCAAGCCGTGGCACGCTGCCTCTCTAGCGGAAGTATTCCTTCAGCAGTTCCTGCATTCGCCGGCGCGCCCGGAAGAGCCGCGACTCGACGGTTCCGCGCGGCACGCCCAGGACCTCGGCGATCTCGTCGTAGGAGAGGCCCTGCAACTCCCGCAGGGCAATAACTTCGCGGTGCTCCGGGCTTAAGGACCTCATCGCATCCGCCACGTCGACCCGCGCATCCGTCGCGCGGTCGGAAGATTCCTGGCCCAGGTCGGCCTGGGAGGCCGCTTCCAGCCGGGCGAGTGCCGCCCTGCGCCTGCCTTCCGAGCGCCGGCGTCCGGCCGCCTGCCGGACCAGTATCCGCGTCAGCCACGTCTTGACCGACGCGCGGCCTTCGAAGGCCGCCAGCCCGCGAAATGCGCCCGCGAACGTTTCCTGCACAAGGTCCTCGGCATCCGCGGCATTGCCGCTCATCGAGACGGCCACGGCAAACAGAAAGCCCGCGTGCCGGTCAACGAGTTCGTGGAAGGCGGAGTGGTCGCCTTCTCGCGCCCTGCCGGCCAGGTCGAAGTCTGTGGGCCGCCAATCGGCGATTTCCGTTGCCACGCAGTTCCTCGTTCCACGTACCCATAGTTGCCAAACGCAGGCGGATTCTTCCCCATGCCGGAAATTTCCTGACTTCTCCGGGAGGGGGGCGCTATGCTTTCGCGCCGCTGCGAAAGCATGGTCGGCCGGGCGACACGCCCACGCCGCCGGGGGCGAACGTGTGAGGCCTTCTCGGAGAGCCGGATGCGGGAAAACCGCCCGTCCGGTTCGAGGGGCGGGACCTGGAGCCGCAGCGCGGCACGGAAGCGCGGCGCCGGCGCTGGGCGAAAACCGCCGGAAAGGGCGACGTTTGCGGGGAGCGGGCCGTCAGGGGTTCCAGCGTTTTGCCTGCCTTGCGTCGTCGGAGGTGGTGGGAGAGAACTTGTACCAGTCGGTTCCCGTGGCCCAGCGGCGGGTCTCCTCGAACTCGTCGGTGGTCATCCAGATGACGCTGGCGTCCATGCAGGCGATGTACCCGCCGCCGCGGTGGCGGGCCGTCAGTCTCCGCGTGCCGTCGTTCGGGCTCATGTAAGCCCTGTTGCAGGCGGAGTCGGGTTCGCCGTTGTTCGTGTCGCCGCTGGACTCCTCGATGAACAGGAAGGCCGAAGGGGAGAACTCCGAAACCTTGCGCACGCGGCGGGCGGTGCCGATCGTCGCGTCGCCGTAGGTGATGCTGCCGTTGACCACGTAAGTTGCGGCCGGCAGTATGGCCGACGTGCGTGGGTCCCTGTATCGCAGGCAAGAGTGCTGCCTGCTGTTGCCCGGGCCGCGGATGAGGCCCTGGTCAAGGTCCGTCGGGCAGTAGAAGATGTCGGTCTTGCCGACCATTTTGTTCCTGACAAAGGCCCCGCGCTGCAAGTCGCCGAGTGCCGCGTAGGTGTCGACCACCACGCCGGCGGTGCTGGTCAGAGGCCTTGCCCCTAATCTGGAGACGAAGAGCCAGTCCTCGGCGCTGGGTTTTATGCTGCTGCCGTAGCCCACGAACGGGAAGCAGCCGTCGTTCTGCTGGCAGTACGCCTGCATGACCTTGGCCAGTTGATTCAGGTTGTTCTGGCACTGGTGCTCCTGGACCGAGTGTATGATGCTCCCGTAGACGGGGAACAGGAGCGAGATCAGGATGCCGATGATCGTGATAACGACCAGCAGTTCGATGAGCGTGAAAGCGCGCCGCCGGGCCACGGGACACCTCCGCTTGAGTGAAAAGTGCAAAGTCAATGAAGCAACACGGGGCAGGAAGCAGGTCTTCCTTCCCCGGATATTATACGCCGGCCCCACGTGTCCAGTGAAGCAAAAGTGGTGGTGACCGAATCAGAGCCGCGACCGTAAGGGAGCGGTGTAGTTGCGCACGCAGCCCGACGGCACTGCTCCCTTACGGTCGCGGCTCTGATCTGCAACGGCCGGCGGCGGTCAGCGCCCGCCCGTCTCCGGCGACAGGACGTACACCTCGCACGCCTCCCTGGGAGACGCGTACGGTTCCACGACGAGGCCGCGGAAGAGTGCGGCGGGCTTGGCGTCGCACTCCCGGACGCGGCCAACGATGAGGTAGGGCGGGAGGGAAGATTCCCGCGAGGGGCTCGTGACCACGAAGTCGCCCGGAACCACGTCGCTCGTGCGCGGGATGCCCTGGACGGCTATCGATCGCCCGTCCTGGGAGCCGCGAGCCACCCCCTCCGGCCCGGCGCGCCACTGCCCGCCGCGAAGAGTGATGACCTGGACCATGAGGCTCGTGCGCGGGTCGGTGATGAGGCGGACGGTGCTGGTGACGGGTCCGACCTCCTCGACGACCCCCACCAGTCCGGCGGCCGTCAGCACCGGCTCGCCGTGCTGGATGGCCTCGCGTGCGCCGCGGTCAAGGCGAGCGGCGATGACGGCGCCCTGGCGGCGGATGCCCTTGTCGGTCCCCTCGCCCAGGCGGGCGGTGGCCTGTCCGCCCGCCACCTCCGGCGGCATCAGCCGCGCGGGCACCACACGGCACGGCAACCCGTCGAGAGACTGGCGGATGCGGGCCACGTCGCGCAGGCGCCGGTCGTAGTCGCCCAGGAGTGCGGCGGCCTGGGCCATCGCCCCCTGGAGCGCCGCGACCTGCTCCTGGAGGGGCGGCCCCTCGGCCGTCGCGGCCGCGCCGCCGGGGTTGCGGATGCGTTCCGCGAGGTCCAGCGCCCAGGCGCCCGTAACGTCTTCCAGGGGCGAGAAGACGGGGCCGGCCCACACGCGGACGAGGTCGGCCGCGCCTTGCGGCATCAGGAAAAGGCCGAGGGCGGCCAGGGGCAGCGCTGCCATGACCGCGCGCGCCCAGGCGTCGCGATGACGGACGGTTCGTCGCGATTTGCGCCACAAGGCAGCCATCACGTCTCCGGGAAGGACGCCCCGGCAGCACCTGCCGCGGCGGCCACCGCCCACGCTTGACAGTGCCAACGACCGCAACGGCCGGGACGTTGCCCCGGCCTACATGTCCTCTTCGCTTGTTTCCAGGCCGCCGCCCCATCGGTCGAGGTGCTCCAGGAATATCCCCGTGCCGCGAGCCACGCACGTGACGGGGTCGTCGGCCACGCGCACCTTCAGGCCCGTGGCCTGTGCGATGACCTGCGGCAGGCCCCTCAGGAGCGACCCTCCGCCGCACATCGTGATGCCGTTGTGCACCAGGTCGGCCGACAGTTCCGGCTCGGTCCGTTCCAGCGCGCGTTTGACGGCCTCGATCATGGCCTGGACGGGCTCGGCCATGGCCTCGCGGATTTCCTGGCTGGTAATGGTCGTGGTGCGGGGCAGTCCGGCGATGAGGTCGCGGCCGGAGACTTCCATCTCCAGTTCCTCCGGCAGCGGGCAGGCGCTGCCGATCTGAATTTTGATCTGCTCGGCCGTCTGCTCGCCCACCAGGAGGCTGTACGTGCGTTTCATGTACTCGATGATGGCGCCGTCGAGGTCGTCGCCGGCGATGCGGAGCGACTCGGAGCAGGCGATGTCGGCCAGGCTGATGACGGCCACCTCGGTCGTTCCGCCGCCGATGTCCATTATCATGCTGGCCGTGGATTCCTGGATGGGCAGGCCCGCCCCGAGGGCGGCCGCGCGCGGCTCATCGAAGAGGTACACCTTGCGGGCGCCGGCGCGGTGGGCGCTTGAGACCACGGCCCGCTTCTCGACCGTCGTGATGCCCGACGGGACGGCAATGACGACTCGCGGGCGGACGAGCGTCCGCCGCCCGTGCACGCGGCGGATGAAGTAACTGAGCATCGCCTCGGTGATCTCGAAGTCGGCGATGACGCCGTCGCGCATCGGGCGCACCGCCACCACCGACGGCGGACACCGCCCCAGCATCTTCTTGGCCATCGACCCGACGGCGTCGCCGTTGGCGAACACCTTGCCGGTGTCTTTGTGGATGGCGACCACCGATGGTTCGCACAGGACGATTCCCTGGCCGCGGACGTAAACCAGGGTGGTGGCCGTGCCCAGGTCGATGCCCATGTCCTCGGACAAGAGGCCAATCACGCGATCGAAGATCATGCTACCCCCGAAGTGACGGGCGTGCCCCGGGGGAACGCACCGTCGGCGACGGCTCGCCTGGGCGCGGGCCGCCTGAAACGGTCGAATTGAATTCAGTTCGCGGCCGGGGCGGCGGGCGCGGCAGCCGGAGGCGCCGGGCTCTCGGCCGGAGGCGCCGGGGCCGCCGGGGCCGGCGCCGCGGGCGCACCTTCCGCCGGGGCGGGCGCTGCCGGCGGGGCGCTTTCAGTCGGGGCGGCGGGCGCCGGAGCGGCCGGCGGGGCACTTTCCGTCGGGGCCGCGGGTGCGGGCGCTGCCGGGGCCGCGCCCTCGGTGGGCGCCGCACCTTCCGTGCCCGGCGCCGCTATCTTGATCGGCTCCGGGAACCGCCGGATCTTCTCCAGCATTTCCTTCAGTTCCGCATCGCGCGCCTCCTGCGCCTGGCGCGCCCTGGCCGGGGCCTCCAGGGCGGTCTTGCCGGCGTCGCTGACGCCGAACGTCACGCCGTAGCGCTTCTCCAGGGTGACCCACAGCATCACGGCCGCCAGCACCAGCGCCAGCGCACCGATCAGCAGGAGCACCGTGAAGACGTTGCTCAGAGGCTGCGCCGCGACGCGCACGCCGCTTGCACTACTCGAACCGATTCGTGACATGGTCGTTCACCTTCACCGTGCCCCGGATGACGCTCAGTTCCCCGGCCGCGCTCGTGGCCGAAACCATGTTGATGGTGAGCGTGGCCAGGTATTTCATTTCGGTGCTGTTGAATACGAAGAACTTCTGGCCCTTGACGATGCCGCGGTCTGCGCCGACGTTGATCTCCGCCACCTTGGCCTCGTTGTCGGCCTTCGTGACAAGGCCGGCGATCTTGTTCGGCGACACGGCCGGCACCTGGGCGGGCAACTTGACCTCGGGGTGAGTCGTGGTGATGTAGGCGACGCGGCTCTCCAGGGCGGCCTTTTCCTCGAGCGCCTGGCGCAGGCTCTCCTTGAGGTTCGCGTTGTCGGCGCTCGTATTGCGGAACCGGGCCTCGAGTTCCGAGTACATCGTGGTCAGTTGGTCGGCCTTCTTGGTGGCGTCGTCGCGCTCTCTGCGCCACGAGTCCTTCTCGGCGACGAGTTTCGCCAGCGAGTCTTTCACGCCGTTCAGGTCAACCGCGAGTTCCTGAAGGCGCTTCTCCTGGTTCTCTTTCTCGCCGGTGAGCGTCCTGATCGTGTTGTTGCGGAGGCCCAGTTCATCGGTCAGCACGTTGATGCGGGCCTCCAGGGCGGCCTTCTCGGCGTCGCGCTCGGAGCGGTCCTTGTCGCGCTGGCCGATGGCCATGTCGCGCTCGCCCAGGGCGCTCTGGACGTTGGCGGCGGCCATGTCGTGGGCCTGCTTCCAGTCCCGCTCCAGCACGAACTCGCGGGCCACAAGCACGGCCACGACCACGGACACAAGGGCCACCAGGACCGTGAGAATCTTCCCCAAGGTACTCAAGGCGAGTCTCCTTTCAGAAGCCACCGGACGGCAGCCGGCGGGATTCATCGGGCCTTGTCCGACAGCGGCTGGAACAACCCTCCATCCGGTGCGGCCGCACCGGCAGTATCCCGCTCACCATCGCCGCCGATTCTAGTTGCGCCCCCGGAAGCGTCAAGAGAATTTCCACGCCCAAGATTTTACGGCTGCTTCGGAAGGGCGGCGGCCGGCGGACCTTCTGTCGGCGTCAGCGGGGGCGGCCGGTCGGCCAGGATGCGGCTGCGCCACGACGTGTGGGTCGACAGGATGCGGACAATCGCGCACGCCGCCGCCGTCCGTTCGGGCAGTTCTCCGCGCGCCAGGAGTTTCTCCAGCCGGTCCAGGGCGGGCGTGTACGCCGTCTCGCCCAGTTCGCGTGCCGCAAGGACGCGCATGTCCCTGGCAAACGCCGCGACATCGGCCTCGCTCATCTGCTGCAAGAGGTCGGCCAGGTCCTTGTCCGTGGCGGCCTGCTCGCGCAGTGTGGAAACGGAGACGTCCAGCATGTCCAGGAGAAAAGCGATTCGCTTCAGGTCGCCCCGCTGTGCCGCCGCCGCGATGGCGGCAAATCTCACGTCCAGGAACCTGCTCTGACACAACTTTTCCAGGCGCGGAATGTCGGTCGTGTCGCCCACGCGGCCCAGGAGGCGCACGGCCCAGTATCGCACCTCGTGCCGCTCGTGCTCCGTCAGGGTCCGCACCTCCTGGAGGCCGTCGCTGCGGCCGAGGCGGTGCAGGGCCTCGGCGGCCCGCAGGACGACTACCGCGTCGGGGTCGGCCAGTTTCACTTTCAAGAGGCCCGCCGCCGACGGGTTCCCCATGAGGCCCAGGAGCCACGCGGCGGTGCGCCGCTGCGTGACGTCGGGCGAGGCCAGGCCGTCGCGGAGCATGGTGACCTGCGACGGGTCGCCCGCCATGGCCAGGGCGAAGGCCGCGGCCAGGCGCACGTTCGCGTCGGCGTCGCGGAACTTGCGCTGGAAGAGGGACGCCAGGTCCGCCCGCCGCGCGGCCCCCAGCAGCGCCACGATCGTGGTCCGCACGCGCGGGTCGGCCGTATCGACGAGCGATTCGACCTCTGCGCGCGGCGGGGGGCGGTCGGACTCAAGGAACGTCTCGGCCGCGGCCGCCTGAAGCGGCGGCTGGCCGGAGCGCAGCGCCTCGACGAGGGCCGCGTACGGGTCGAACCTCGCCCCGGCCAGCACTTCAGGCGGCGGAGCCGGCGGAGCACGGACCTCCGGCACGCCGCACCCGCTCGCGGCAAGGGCCAGGCCGAGGAACCACGCCGCGTGCGCCCTCGGTGCGGAGCGCAGCGTGCGGAGTGCGGAGCAACGCAAGCCAGGAGTGGCCATTTTGCTATCTCCGGAAGCGGCCGCGCAGCGTCGCACCTGCGCCCAGCCCGCCCGCGATAACAAGGCACGCCACGGCGAAGGCGTCGCCGATGCGCGTGTACGGCGCGGCGCGGTCGTCGAGCGTGAGCCGCCCGACCGCCCGGCCGCTCACGTAGCGGCGCCGCCCGCCGGCCTCGACGACCGTCTCGATGCGGCCCTCCGGGCCGATGATGGCGCTGATGCCGGTGTTGACGGACCGCACGATGGGCACGCGGTTCTCGACCGCCCGGAAGACGCACAGGTTCAGGTGCTGGTCGAGTTCGATGCTGCCGCTGAACCACCCGTCGTTGGAGATATTGACGAGGAAGTCCACGGCCTTCGGCCGCGAGGGGTCCCCGGACCGCACCATCTCCCTGACGCGGTAAGGCATGGCGTCTTCGTAGCAGATGGGGACCTGGAACCGCGCCTCGCTGCCGTCGTGGCGGATGACGAAGGGCGGCTGGTCGTGCGCCCCCGGCGTCAGGCTGTAATCATAATCATATGGAGTAAGGCCGCCCAGGAGCCGGTGCAGCCACGGCCATGATTCCCTGAAGGGAACGTACTCGCCGAAGGGCACGAGGTGCGCCTTTGCGTAGGTGTGCTCGGCGGCGTAGGGGCTGGAGTCCGGAGCGACCAGGAAGGCCGTGTTTCGCTGGTTTGCGAAGGTCACCAGGCCGCTGCGCGTCGGCCGCAGTTCGGCCGAGTGGCCGCCGAAAAGGATCGGCGCCCCCGCCCGGCGCGAGGCCGCGTGCACCTCGTTCCAGTACGTGCGCGACCGCTCCTGGAGTTCGGCCAGCCGCGGGTAATCGGCGACCACCGGCGGGCCGTACTCCAGGAACGTCCTGCCCACGATGCCGGGGACCATGGTCTCCGGCCAGCAGATGAGGTCCGGCCGCAGGCCCGGCGGTTCGCGGGCGAGAACCCCGGCCGTCAGGGCCAGTTGCTCGTCGAGCATGAGGCGCTCGTTGGCGCAGACTTCTTCCATGAATCGCCGCTCGTCTTCGGCGGTCTGAATCTGCTCGGACTTCACGATGTTCTTGACTTCCTGCGGCACGCACGTCTGGACGGTGGCGACCACGGGGCCGGGGCGCTTCGTCGGCTGGCCCAGCCGCCAGAAACCGTAGGCTGCCGTGCCCGTCCAGGCGGCGGCCGTAAGCAGCGTGGCGGCGGCGAGCATGGGGCTGAAGCGGCGCTTGGCATCGCGCCCCGGCACGAAGATGGGGCGCGCCAGCCAGTCAGCCGCCAGCCCCGCCGTCATCATCACCAGGAAACTTACGCCGTACGCGCCCAGCACGTCCGAAATCTGGATGAGCACAAGGTTCTCGTACTGCGTGTGGGCGAGGAAAACCCACGGCAGGCCCGTCAAGAGGCGCCCGCGAAGGTACTCCATCGCCACCCAGAGCGCCGGGGCCGAGAGCGCCAGGGGCACGGGCACGGCCTCGCCTATCCGCCGCACGCCCCACGCAAACACCGCCCAGTAGAGAGCCATGTAGGGGATAAGGGCCAGGCATCCGGCCGCGGTAATCGGCCATATCCAGTGCATGTTGAAGCCGAAGAACACCAGGCCCCCGAGCCACCCCGCCAGGAACACCTTGCGCGGCCGGGGCGTCCGCACCGCCATGACAAGCAGGATGACCGGGGCCAGGTACGCCAGCCACGAGATCTCCGCCGGCGGAAAGGCGAGCGTCACGAGGAGCGCCGACAGGACCGCCAGCGAGTACGGACGCAGGTACGCCGCCAGGGCCTGGCCGAGCGGGCGGCGTGTGGCACGGCCGGCTTGTCCGGCCGTGGGAAGCGGCGGCGGTTCTCCGCCACGGCCGGACATGCCCGCCAGGGGCGAGATTCGCCGTGGCGAACCGGCTGTGCCACATCTGCTTTGGCGGCGCTGACCCATCGTAGTGTGCGTTTCTTCTCCGGGTGCGCGGCCATTGTCAGGGCAGGGGGGGGAAGTGTCAAGCGCCGCGGGGGGGCGCGGCGAAATCGCTTGATTCCCCCGCCGGCCGGGGTAGGCTTCTCCTTCGCCGGCCGCGCGAGGCGTGCGCCCCGTGCGGCAGCCATCCATGACAAGGAGACGTCCATGAAAACGCTT
>Ga0194112_10001351_pt1 | contig 36218 bp, 34 predicted proteins | sample TA2MahC400mmetaG_FD_146191 | JGI IMG/M metagenome (GOLD analysis project Ga0194112, IMG submission 146191) | Freshwater microbial communities from Lake Tanganyika, Tanzania - TA2015016 Mahale Deep Cast 400m | ecosystem: Environmental > Aquatic > Freshwater > Lake | place: Tanzania: Lake... | reverse complement strand
GGTTCTAAAAATCCCGTCCCAGATCATCAAGCCAATCAAGACCTGGCATCAGGTGGAAAATAGTGACTGAAAAAATCCCAACCCCGCATAAACAGGGCATTTTTTTCAACAAACTGCGGAAGTTGGGCTAATAAGGGATAAGAATAAATACCTTGATGGAGGTTGGCGATGAAAGGGTATACCGAGAAATTACTGAGAGTCAATCTTTCAAATGGTAAGGTGTCGAAAGAGGACATTCCTGAATCCACGCAAAGGGATTTCCTGGGGGGCAGAGGATTTGCCATCAAATTGTTGTGGGATGAGGTGAAGCATGCCGATCCCTTATCCGAGAAGAACAAGATCATTTTTTCAACCGGTCCTTTGAGTGGACAGTTGCTGCCGAGTGCAGGGAAGATGGTGATTGCATCAAAGAGCCCACTCACCGGCGGCTACGGCGATGGAAATATCGGGACGATGGCATCCGTCCATCTGAGAAAAGCAGGCTATGATGTCGTGGTGGTTGAAGGGAAATCTGAGAAGCCCTGCATCCTCCTCATCGAGGACCAGGACGTTAAGATTGTCGAATCCCCTGAGCTGTGGGAAAAAAATACTTTTGAAGCTCAGGACCTTCTTGAGAAGAGGTACGGGAAGAATTCCGGAATCCTCCTCACTGGACCCGCAGGAGAAAACCTCATCCCCATTTCAACGGTCATGTCTCAACGGGGAAGGGCAGGGGGACGGCCTGGCATGGGAGCGGTGATGGGATCAAAACGTCTCAAAGCCGTGGTCATCAAGGGAACCGGAAATATTTCTAACTTTGACGATCCTAAGCTGAAAGAACTTGTCAAAAAGGGATATGACGAGATTAAGGGAAAAGAGAGTTTCGATTTCTGGATGCGCCAGGGAACGATGCAGGCATTTGAATGGTGCAATGAGAATGGTTGCCTTCCGACCTATAATTTCAGGGAAGGGGTTTTTGAATTTTCAAAAGAGATGGATGGCTATGTTCTGGAAAAGCTCCATGTTGGTCGGAAGGGTTGCCCCATGTGCAGTATGCAATGTGGCCATGTGATCAAGGATTCCGAGGATCAGCAGGCAGAATTAGATTATGAAAACGTCGGAATGCTTGGTCCCAATATTGGCTTAAAAAACCTTTCCCAGGTGGCCCTGCTCAACCGGATGGCTGACGAATGGGGTTTGGATACGATCTCTCTGGGAAGCGGTATTGGTTTTCTCATGGAAGCCTCGGAAAAAGGGTTGATCAAGGAGAATATCCGATGGGGAGATTTTAAGGCGGCCCAAAAACTCGTTCAAGAGATTGGAAAGGGAGAAGGGACAGGAGCTCTGGTATCAAAGGGGGTAAAGGCTGCCTCGGAGGTGATCGGAAAAGGTTCGCATCGCTGGGCCATGCATGTGAAGGGATTAGAGATCTCGGCTTATAACTGCCATGCCTGTCCGGGGATGGCGCTCTCTTTTGGAACTTCCCCCATCGGCGCTTCCCACAAAGATGCCTGGATCATTTCATGGGAAATATCGACAGACCGGTTCTCCTATAACAAAGAAAAGGTTCAAAAATTGATCGAGTTTCAGAGACTTCGGGGAGGCTTTTTTGAATCGGCAACGGTCTGCCGCCTTCCATGGGTCGAAGTGAGTTTTGGACTCCATTGGTATCCGGAATATCTTCAAGCCATTACTGGAAATCGCATGGAATGGGAAGATCTTTATAAGATCGGCGATCGCATCTATCATCTGATGCGCGCTTTTTGGAAGAGAGAAATTCCCCTGTTCGGTCGTTCATGGGATTACCCACCGGAGCGGTGGTTTGAAGAACCTCATTCTCAAGGTAAGATGAAGGGGATGAAGATCGACAGAGAAAAATACGAACAGATGCTCTCCTGTTATTATGAGCTTCGGGGATGGGACGAAAATGGGATTCCCCTTAAAGAAACACTCGACGCTGCCGGATTGAAGGGGGTATCAAACGAGATCATGGGCTAAGGTTACGGCTACGAAGCCCGTTTGGTTATTTGGTAACAGTTACGTATAGAAGAAATAAAAACGACAGACATAGCCTTTTATTGACGATACGGGTCCCGAAAATGCGGGATTACCGTTAGACGAAACCTTATTTTATAGGTAATGGTGAGGTTAAGTTGGCTGAGCTTAAGTTTTTCGGTTACCTGTCCGACATCGTCGGTAAAAGAAAAATCGAGGTAAATTTAGAAAAACCCATACCCTTAAGGGACTTATTGCCCCCTCTATTTCCTGAAACGAACATCATCATTCTCATCAATGAGAAGGCAGGCAGTCTCGACAGCTTGATTAAGAACGAAGACACGGTAGCCTTGATGCCCATTTTATCAGGAGGATAACACCCGCCCTTCTCTTGTCACCAAACAATAACCGGTCACCCCCCCCTCACCCTTCCCCTCTCCCCTTATATGGGAGAGGGATAGCGTGTGGGGGACACTGAGCATCAACCATCCTTTCTGATAAAAATCATTCCTAAATTTTTAAATTTCATGTACAATAAGACTCATTGACCTGGAGGGAATGGTATGGAAACAATCATGGATAAGGAAACCCTGGAGAAAAAGGTTGTGGAGCTTGAAGAGAAACTAAAGGAGTCTGAACTGAAAGGGAATGAAAAACATCTCCGGGAGTTGGCCAAACGCCTTGAGAAGATTGTCGAGATGGGAGACGATGGCATCATCGTCTTTGATGAGGACTATCGCATTGAATTCGCCAATACGGTTGCCTCCGAATTAACGGGATATCCGAAAGACAGGTTGATTGGAATGGATTTTCGGCGTCTCCTGACCGAGAGGGACAATGGCTATTTGAATCAAATGCGATCCGATGTGGGAGAGGACGAAAGCAGGCGGGTCTGCACGGAGATGGAAGTGTTGACAGCCCATGGTCAGAAGAAGAATGCGGAGGTCTGTATTGCTATTTCAAAAGCCGAAGAAAGTGGGATGAACATCTATGCCTACCTCAGGGATATCACAGAACAGAAGCGGATGGCGAGGGATATCCGTGAAGCGACCAAGCAATTCGAGAAGATTGCCGAGATGGGGGACGATGGGATCATCGTCTTCGATGAAGAATCCAAGATCGAATTTGCCAACCAAATGGCGACGGAGATCCTGGGCATCCCAAAAGATCAGGTACTCGGCAAGGAATTTTTCTCACTGATCGGCAAAAGAGATGAGGAATTCCTTGAAGAGATGGTGATGCGTGGAGAAGGCGTCGGTCAAAAGGTTTGCATTGAAATGCCTCTTCAAACCCTCTCGGGACAGATCAAGGAGACGGAGGTCTGTGTGGCGCCGACCCGATCGGAGGAAGGTTTGATTAAGACGTATGCCTACCTCCGTGATATTACCGAAAGGAAGAGATTCGAAAAAAAGCTCAGGGAATCCGAAGAAAAATATCGTAACCTTTTTGAAAGGGTACAACATGGCCTCTTCATCAGCACCAAAGAGGGGCGATTTTTAGATTGCAATCAGGGCCTGGTCGAGATGGCCGGATATGACGATAAAGAAGAGTTTTTAGTCATGGATATCACCAAAGACCTCTATGCCAACAAGGAAGACCGGAGAAAATTTCAGAAATTGATCGAAACGCAGGGATTCGTGAAGGATCTGGAAGTGGAGTTTAAGAAGAAGAATGGAGAGAAGATTACGGTCCTTCTGACTGCCCATGCGAAAAGGAATGAGAATGGCGAAGTGATCGGATACGAGGGGCTCAACATCGACATCTCCGACCGGAAGAGAATGGAGAGGGAGTTGAGGGAGGCCAATGAATTCTTTATGAACCTGATCGAAAGCTCGGTGGACGGGATCATCGCCGCCGATATGAAGGGCAACATCATCATCTTCAACAAGGGCGCGGAGCACTTGACAGGTTACACAGCCGAAGAGGTGATTGGAAAGATCCACATCACCCAGATCTACCCTGAGGGCATTGCCAAGGAGATCATGACAAAACTCCGGAGTCCGGAATTCGGAGGAATCGGAAAGTTCAGCCCAACCCAGCTCAATGTCGTCAACAAAAAGGGAGAAGAGATTCCCATTCAACTTTCGGCTGCCCTTATCTACGATGGGACGGGAAAGGAACTGGCCAGCGTCGGTATTTTTACCGACCTGAGGCACCAATTGGAGATGGAGAAGGAGATCCAGGAGATCGAGCAGGCCCTTATTCAGTCCGAAAAATTAGCGGCCATGGGAAGGCTGACCTCGCAGATTGCGCATGAGTTGAACAACCCCATCTACGGCATCATGAACACCCTGGACCTTCTTAAGTCCGAAATTCCTCCGGAGAGCAAGCGGCGAAGGATTCTAGAGCTTTCCCTTTCAGAGACGCACCGTCTTGCCGAGATGTTACGAAACATGCTCAGCTTCTCCAAGCCCGAAGAGGAGGTGCGGCAGCCTGTCAATATCAATGAGTTGATCGAGGGGATTCTTCTGATCATGGATAAGCAGATGCAGGAGTCCACGGTCAAGGTGAAGACTTATTTCGATGAGAAAATTCCGGAAGTGATGGCTTCAAGGAACCAGCTTAGGCAGGTGATGCTCAATATGTTTAAAAATGCAAAAGAGGCCATGCCCAAGGGCGGGACCCTGACCATAGGAACGAGGAGCGAAAAGGATAAAGTCCTCATCCATATCAGGGATACAGGAGTGGGGATTCCGGAAGAAAATCGGGCGAAGATCTTCGAAGCTTTCTTTACAACGAAACAGAAAGTTAAAGGGGTTGGGCTTGGCTTATCGGTCTGTTACGGGATCATCAAGAGTCATGGTGGAGAGGTCAAGATCGATAGCGAAGAGGGAAAAGGCACCCACTTCACCATCAGCTTCCCCATTCAACAATCATAACCTTTTCTTCCGTTGTGTCCTAAAGGTACGCTTTACGTTACCCCACCATTACAAAAATGTTTCATCAGAGTATTGTGTGGGTAACATTCACTTCTAACTCCTTCATAATAACCCCACCCAGCCTCCCCTTACATTAAGGGGAGGTGTGGAGGGGTTAAGAGGGGAACGAACCCGCACAAAAACCTGAGGAACTAAAGAACTTAATCCATAAGCCATCCAGCATTTCCTAAATTTTGTATTCATGAATGGTTGAAGATGATCATGACAATGTTTTATATTAACGCCCGATAGAGTTTTGCGTGTTTTGACGAACGAAAGGGGGATTTTTAGGATGAAAGAAAAGAGGACGGTGTCTAAGAAAGAAGATGAGGTCTTCATGCCTCCAGATGAGGTGAAGTTGAAGGCCTATATCAGAAGCATGGAGGAGTACAAAAAAATATATCAGAGGTCGATTGAAGATCCAGAAGGCTTTTGGGGAGAGTTAGCGGAGGAACTCGACTGGTATAAAAGATGGGATAAGGTTTTAGAGTATGACTTCAGTAAGCCTGAAATCAAATGGTTCATCGACGGGAAATTGAATGCAAGCTATAACTGTCTCGATCGGCACCTCAGCAGTTGGAGAAGCAACAAAGTTGCTCTTATTTGGCAGGGCGAACCCCTTGAGGAGAACAGAATCTTCACCTATCAACAGCTCCATTATCATGTCTGCAAATTTGCAAATGTCTTAAAGAAGTTCGGGGTTAAAAAGGGGGACCGGGTCTCCATCTATCTGCCAATGATCCCTGAACTCCCTATGGCGATGCTCGCCTGCGCGAGAATAGGGGCGATTCATAATGTCGTCTTCGGTGGATTCAGCTCGGAAGCTCTTCGTGACAGGATCAATGATTGTGGTTCCAAACTCCTGATCACTGCAGACGCCTCTTATCGAGGCGGGCGAATCGTCCAGAACAAGGTAAATGCCAACGAGGCCCTGAAGGAGTGTCCCGGGGTGGAGAAGGTGATCGTCGTCAAGAGATTAGGGATAGATATTCCTTTTAATAAGGAGAGAGATGTATGGTGGCATGAAGAGATGGCAAAGGAAGATATCAAACTTCACTGTGAACCGGCTGTCATGGATGCAGAGGATATCCTCTTTATTCTCTATACCAGCGGGAGCACAGGAAAGCCTAAAGGGGTCATCCATACGACAGGAGGATATCTCCTCTTTGTTCATCAGACGCTGAAATGGGTCTTCGACATCAAGGAAGAAGATGTCTTTTTCTGCACTGCAGATATCGGATGGGTGACCGGCCACAGCTACGTCGTTTATGGACCGCTTGCCATGGGTGGAACGACCCTGATGTTTGAGGGTGTGCCCACTTATCCTAATCCTGATCGATTCTGGGAGATTGTGGAAAGGTATAAGGTAAGCATCTTCTATACCGCACCTACTGCAATTCGCGCATTGATGAAAGAAGGAGAAGGATGGGTGAAGAGGAGGGGTATCTCGAGTTTGAGAATCCTGGGTTCCGTGGGTGAGCCGATCAATCCAGAGGCTTGGAGGTGGTATTATAAGCATGTCTGTCAGGAACGGTGTCCGATCATGGATACCTGGTGGCAGACCGAGACAGGTGGATTTCTCATCAGTCCTCTTCCCATCACCCCTCTCAAGCCCGGGTCAGCGACCTTTCCCTTCCCCGGTGTTCAACCTCAAATATTAAAAGAGGATGGAACCGAATGTGATCTGGAAGAGGGAGGTTCGCTTGTCATTGCTCGCCCGTGGCCAGGGATGTTACGGGGCTTCTGGAACGATCCTGAAAAGAAGAGGTTTAAAGATACCTACTTTTCGATCTTTCCGGGTTACTATTTCACGGGCGATGGGGCGAAGAAAGATAAAGACGGTTATTTCTGGCTGATGGGAAGAATCGATGATGTGATCAACGTTTCCGGACATCGAATCGGAACGGCTGAAGTGGAGAGCGCCCTGGTTTCTCATCTTTCGGTTGCTGAGGCGGCGGTCATTGGCACTCCCCACGAGATTAAGGGACAAGGAATCTATGCCTTTGTTACATTGAAGAGCGGTATCAAAGGAACCGAGGAGTTAAGGAAAGAACTTCTTGCCCATGTCAGGAAGGTGATTGGTCCAATTGCTACACCGGATAAACTTCAATTTGCAGATGTCCTTCCCAAGACAAGAAGCGGGAAGATCATGAGAAGGATTCTGAGAAAGATTGCAGAAGGGAAGATCGAGCAATTAGGCGACACCTCGACCCTCGTCGATCCCAGCGTCGTCATCCAGCTCGCTGGAGAGAGAGTTTAACCCTAATTGAGCGAAAAAAATCCCTATGTTGAGTTGTTTCACTAATGGTTTAGCCATTATTGATTTTTATGGTCACTTTTTAAATCCCCCTCATTCCCCCTTTTTCAAAGGGGGATGATAATTTTGTTCTTCCCTTTGGCAAAGGGGAGTTTCCGCCGGAGGCGGATCCGCTTCTGGCGGAAGAGGGGATTTTATAAAAATTTTTCATTCAATTGGGGTGTAAATATCTCTGCGCTGAGAATTTATCATTCATTTACCATCGGTATGGTTTCAATGAATAGAAAAAATAGCCGGTAACCCAGCTGCTCACCCGCCCATCGGCAGGTGAGCAGCTGGGTTGTCGGAATTTGGTGGGCGAATGACCTTCTCGATAGCGAAGCTGACCAGACTTCCGAAAGAAGAGAGGAATCGCATCTATCTTCAACTCGTCCCCTCCTCCCTCTTTACAAGGTTTCTTATCGATCCGAAGACATTGTTAAATTCGTATGGTGAGCATGTCGTTACCGGCATCTTTCCTCTTGACGAGAATTTCAGTTGCATTGAGGTGAGACATCGGGCAGGAGATAAGGATTGCATCTTCTCCTGTCAGATCTCCCTGGAGATTTTTATGCAGAGCCTTCATCTTGACTTTATCATCGTCAATGACCCTTTCTCGGAGAGGTTTCAAATCGATGTCGATGAAGAGGGGAAAGATACGTTCTTCGGTTCACGATCAAGGAATATTCCTGAAGAGATCAGAGCCATGGAATCAGGCCTTGCGCCGGGGATGGTCAGGAAAGGGTTGAGGCTCATGGGAGAATTTACTCATTGCCTGGACACCTTTCTTTTCAGCATAGAGTTAGAGAATATTACCACGGATGCCTTCTTCTATCATAATGCCATCCTTTGGGAAAAGCATGGGTTTACTTACTTCAGAGGCGGAAAGATGATGGAGAGAATTGATCAGGAGTTTCAACCCGGAGGGATGCTTTATGCGAAGTTAGACGAATCCACTCCCTTTCGACGAAGGGGAATGGAAAAGACGGTCCGCGGAAGAAGCTGGGCGATCCATGATGGGGTCTATCTCGATGCCTTTGATGAGGAGTGGGAGAGCCCGGTGATGTACAAAACCCTCGGCAAAGAGTATCATGTCAACACCTTCCCAGACCAAATCTATTGACCCTCATTCCCTCCTGTTCAGCAGGGCCTTTCGTGTTTCGGAAACCGTGTCTTTTAAAATCTCTTGAGGAGAACAGATGCACTACAAGGACTGGGTTAAAAATGAGTTTCAGAAATTGAGTCAATCACTTGGTTTCCGATACTTCCCTGGTCAGGAGATACAAAACCGCCTCAAAAGAGTCAGGGATGGAATGAAGCAGCAAGGGATCGAATCTCTTCTCGTTATTCAGAAGATGGATTTTTACTATCTCTCGGGAACAACGCAGGATGGGTTTCTCTTCTTGCCATTGGAAGGAAAGCCTCTGCTCATGATCAAAAGAGAGTTGGAGCGGGCCAGGGTGGAATCGCCTATTCATGATGTGGTTTCATTCAAATCAATCCGTGATCTCCCTCTGCTCATTCAAAAGCATCGGAAAAAACTCCCCCGAAATATTGGACTGGAATTTGATCTTCTTCCGGTTAGGGACTATTTCAAATTTCAGGAGATCTTTCCTCGTATCACACTGAAGGACAGTTCCTCTGTGTTTAGGGAAGCTCGTAAAATTAAATCAACGTTCGAAATTGATTTGATTCGAAGGGCAGGGGAGATCGGAAAGAAGGTTTACGAGGAGGTAAGAGAAATCCTCAAAGAGGGAATGACGGAGATTGAACTTGGGGGCTTGATGGAGGCCGTTGCAAAGAGGTATGGACATGAGGGACTTCTCAGGGTGAGGTCACTTAATTACCAGGCTTACTCCTGGCATATCCTGAGCGGGCCCACAGGTGGAATTGTGAGCCAGTCGGATTCTCCGATGGGTGGACTCGGGCTTTCCCCTGCTTTCCCGGTTGGAGCAAGCTTGAGAAAGATGGAAACCCGTGAGCCGATCCTCGTTGACTTCGGAATCTGCTATCACGGTTATCAGGCAGATCAAACCCGGATGTTTTCCATTGGAAGGATGAAAAAGAAATTTATTGATGCCTATCAGGCTTGTTGTGAAATCCATGATGCAGCTCTTGAAGAGGTTAGGCCCGGAGTGGATTGTGCGGCTATCTTTCAGAAGACGCTTCGTCTGGCAAAAAAGTTAGGTTACAAAGACAGTTATTTGGGGCCGCCAGGACTCCAGACCCGTTTCATCGGGCATGGAATAGGGCTGGAATTAAATGAACTACCTTTCATCGCCCAGGGCCATTCTTATCCTCTTGAAGAAGGGATGACTGTTGCCGTGGAGCCAAAGATCGTATTCCCCGGTGAAGGAGCAGTGGGGATTGAGAATACGATAACTGTCACAGAGAATGGTTATGAGATCCTAACCTCCACTGAACAAGAGATATTTCAGGTGTAGATTGATATTTTTCCCAATTAGGGCAATTTATCCGGATAAATTGCCCTTGCAAAGCAAATTTTCAGAGAGGGTTTTATGTGGCGATCAAGCTGATTCGCTACCGGTTCGTTGTGGAACCGCAATCAGGGAAAGTGCCGGGTAGGACAAAAAAGGGGTATCTTACATTGTTACTCTTAGTGCTTCTTGTACCTCGCGGGGCAACCGTATCAGAACGAAGTAGGACTGAGGATAAAGATAATCTTCACCTGATTCATCGATTATCCTGAGGTAACCTTCTATTTCTGCTCCTTCGTCCGGCAGAACCTTGTAGATCTTACGTTTTTCTAAATCCTCGCAGTCCTTGTTCTCAACACAAAGCGCAAACACCTGTTCCTTCTTTTCTTTTTTCATAGTTTTAATCCAGTAGTTTCACTTAAACTCTACGAACTCGGTTTTGGGGGCGGAACAGACCGGGCAGGTTTCAGGGCAGACTCCGTCCGCCACATAACCGCAGACCTGGCACACGTGATAGGTGGTCTCCCGTTCTCCAATCAGGTGGTTGATCGCCAATTTGTAAAGTTTGGCGTGACCTTCTTCCACATCTCTCGAATTGGAGAAGATGATTGAAGATGTTGTGTCTCCAATATTTTCGGCAAGCTCAAGAAACTCCTCATAAGCCGCACCTGCGATGCTCGTTTCCGACTGAAAACTTTCTTTAAGGTTCGTGTCGGTGTCCTTGATCTCTCTGAGCATCCGGAGGGCACGCTCCCCATGAATCTCCTCGCTGAATGAGATCACACGGAAAAGCTTTGCCATTTGAGGAAGTTCTTCCTGGTCTGCCTTCTTGGCAAAGATTTTTAACCGCAGGGCCGCCTTGGCCTCTGCCTCATATACCTTGTGGAATGCCTCTTTAAGTTTTTCGTCCATTTTCCCCTCCCGATCTATTTGGATAGACTATAGCACAAAAAACGAAGATGTCGAATCCCCTCAATAGAATGGCTATTCGTATCAATGAATAGGTCACCTCTTAATATTTTTCCCCTCTTTGTCAAAGAGGGGTGCGGGGAGATTTTATAAATCAAAGACTACTCCATAGGAAGAATTTGTTCTTCAAATCCCCCCTTCCCCCCCTTTTCCAAATGGGGATCATAAGGATGATATCCATATCATTCATAAGGTTTTACCCACAAACTTATGCGGTGATTGAACAAAAAATATTGGACTTCCCTCACTAAATCGTTATATTTGTAACTAGGAGGGTGAGGAAATGGACCTATTAAAAACAACTATTGGAGAACTTCTGGGAGAGGTGGCTTCGCGATTCCCAGAGAACGAAGCCCTGGTGGATCTTTCTAAAGAGGTGCGTTTAACCTACAAAGAATTTTTAAATCATGTCAATCAACTCGCAAAAGGATTTTTAAAACTGGGTATAAAAAAAGGCGATCACCTTGCCCTCTGGTCTCCCAACCGGTGGGAATGGATCGTCACGGAGTTTGCGATTGCCAAGATAGGTGCGGTTCTGGTAAGCGTGGATACGAATGCCCAACGTCAGCAGCTCGAATACCTTCTGACCCAATCCGATTCCAAAGCGCTCATCATGGCCGAAGGAATGAAGGGGTCCGAATACCTTGAGATCGTCCGGCAACTCCCTAAATTGCCAGAGCTGAAGCATTTTGTCTTGATGGCGGATCAGACCCCTTCAGACATGATGAAATGGGAAACCCTCCTGGAGATGGGAAAAGACGCAGCGGATAGCCTTTTATACGAGTGTGAGCGAGATTCCCGAATGGACGATGTGGTTACCCTCCTTTATACCTCCGGGACAACGGGCGCTCCCAAGGGGGTGATGTCCACGCACTTCGGGGTTCTTAACACGACGGTGGCAAGTGCGGATATCCAGAGAATAACGGAGAAGGACCATCTTTGCCTTTCGGTTCCTTTATCCCATATGTTTGGTTGCATCTGCATCACCCTTGCTGCCATCATCAAGGGGGCGACCCTCATTCTTCCCGCCGAGACCTTCGAGCCAGGAAAGATTCTCGAAGCCATCGAACAAGAGCGATGCAGTGCCATTTATGGATCTCCGACCGCCTTTATCAGTCTGATGGAGCACCCGAAATATTTTCCGTCTAATATCCGTTCCCTTCGAACCGGAATCATGGGAGGCGCTCAATGTCCCATAGAGGTCATGAAAAAGGTTGTGGATGAGATGGGGGTGAGGGAGATCATTCTTGGTTACGGACTGACAGAATCTTCTTCATGGATCACAGAGACACGGTCAGACGACCCATTGGAATTGCGTGTTTCGACCGTTGGGAGACCCCTTCCCAATGTTGAAGTAAAAATCATGGACCCCAAGACCGGAGAGGAGGTTCCAAAAGGTATCGCAGGAGAACTCTGCGCGCGGGGATTGAATATGAAGGGTTACTATAAGATGGCCGCAGCCACAGAGAAGGCCATTGACCGGGAGGGCTGGCTCCATTCCGGAGATCTGGCCACCATGGATGAGAAGGGTTACGTGAGAATCACCGGTAGAATAAAAGAGGTCATCCAAAAAGGAACGGAGACAATCTATCCTGCGGAGATTGAAGAAGTTTTATTTACGTTTCCGGGAATCTCAAATGCTCAGGTCTTTGGTGTTCCAGATAAAGCATTGGGAGAAGAGATAGCCGCCTGGATTAAATTAGAAGAGGGATCAACTGCAAGAGAAGAAGAGATACTACGATTCTGTAAAGAGAAACTTCCGCCTTCACAAGTGCCTCGCTATTTAAAATTCGTAAAAGAATTTCCAATGACCCCTTTAGGAAAAATCCAGAAGTTTAAGATGAGGGAGATGGCCACCAAGGAATATGGGTTAGAATAAAATTGGGGACGGGTTCCTATTTCGGGCGATCGAATGAGGCCTTTAAATTGAACCCGTCCCCAATTCCTCTTTTTCACAGTTAGAGATCCATGTAAAAGGGGAATGGAAACCTGTCATCCGGTATGATACGGCTCATGGATTCGCCCATAGAGACACCTATTCGGTTCATGGCAATGTTGAGAAAGTCCCACTATCTATTGGCGATTTTAATAGCACTTTAACATTTGCTGAATTTGACATTAGGTCAAATTGGGAACTGTATCGCGAGAGGTTTTTAAGGGAGGTATCTGAAAATGACTGATAAAGAATTTTTTGATAAAAGCCTTACGTTAAGTTTTGAGTTTAGCAGATATATCATAGCTCACCCAGAGATGGAGGAAAAGATTCCTAAAGGAGCACTCGTCATATTACTTTTAGAAGATGATCCTGCTTTCAATCAACGAGCGATGGAGTTAGCACAAAGCAATAAAGAGGTGAGTCAACCTGTGGTTGTTGTAAGAATTCAGAAACTTCTTCCTCCTACGGAATCTCGTCTTGTTAATCCACGGATGGAATTGGTCTCAAACCTGTAAAATTAAGGGCGTCTTTTCCTCAAATCTTCCTCCTTGCCTATAATTGGGGACGGGTCCCTATTCCGGGCGATCGAATAAGGCCTTAAATTTGAACCCGCCCCTAATTCCTCTCACTGTGACGGTGGAAGCAAAGATGTGTGGTGAGTGACGATCACCCTCTGACCATCCACTACCATATAAACAATGTTAGCGCGAGCATGATAGCTCTTCACATTGCCTTTGGAATCACCCAAGGTCATTGTGAAGTAATAGTTTCTTACAACTGTGCTGTCATAAACCTGGTTATAGAAATATCTTTTAACAACAACACGGATCGGGAACATCTTGAAGGTACCAGCATAAAAAGCCCGGATCGCATCTCTACCCTCAACACGGAAAGGACTAAGAAACCCCCAGAAGCTTGCATCACGGGCATAGAGGTTGGCTATTGCCTCGGCGTTACCTTCATAGAAATACTTAAACCACTGCTCGGCCATCTGGGCAGTATCCTCTGCTGGTCCAGCCCAAGTTATGGGAGTGGCTCCAATGAAAAGGGACCCAATGACCAATGAGAATAACAAAATCTTTTTTATCTTACACATATTTTTTTCCTCCTTTCTTTTTTAATAAAACCGTTTCAATTACTCCATCTTGACCTTTCCATCTCACCTCCCTTCCTCTTAAAAGCGGATATGAAAAAATTTTACTTGATTTTAAATTTGGTATATAATGATTGACGGTTTAAACTGTGAATCTTTTTTTGTAACATTTAACCCTCTAACATTACTTCACTTTTCAAAAACCGGTCGAGGCCCCAAATGGACGAAAAAACCAAGCAGGCCATAAAAATTGACCTCAGTCAGTTCAAACTTCACATCCATCTCAAACACAAAACCGAATTGACCCTTCATTTCGACTCTCCATCACGGATGTTTTATCTTGCTGTCATAGCCCTTGTTGTTAACGAAATGAAAAAACTGGGGAAAATCACCTCCATCCCATTACAAGAGCACTCCCCCCTGCTTGCCTTGCTTAACGAGACCATTGGAGGTTCAGCCGGATCATCAGACAAAGAGCATCTGCTTCCGAGGATTTACAGGAAATGGAAAGATGCCCTGCCTGATCTTGAGAATGGCCCCCTTTTCAAGGTCATCGGACGAAAGAAAGAATTAGAGGATGGGGTTGGAAAAACATATCAATTTACGGAGGCCGAGAAAGACAGTTGGGCTAATCTATTTGAGTACAAAGGGAGCCAGGAGAATGTGAGGTTAAGGTTTTCGATTGACAAACTTGGAGCGAGTTTAAATGATGTTGTAATCCTTTATGAGGGAGTCCAGAACGGAGAGGCATGGGAGAGGTTTATTGCAAATCTTAAACAGAAAGAAGAAAAGAAACCAGAGCCTATTGAGCACGTGCCTAAAGAACCCGAAGTTCAAGTAGCCCCACCCACGGGGAAAAAGATTGCATTACTAAAACGATGGCAATGGGTGGCTCTGGCCATAGTATTAATCGCAGCAGGTTTAACCATCTGGAGAGGTTATTTTTATACTCCCCCAGGCAAGGTCGCATCTGTGGAAAGGATGGCCTTTCCTTTGCCTGATAAGCCATCCATCGCGGTGCTCCCATTTGCGAATATGACCGATGACCCTCGACAGGAAATCTTCTGTGACGGCTTGAGCGAAGAGATCATCACAACCCTTTCAAAGATCCCGAAGCTGTTTGTGATTGCCCGAAATTCCACGTTTACCTATAAAGGAAAGTCTGTAAAGGTACAACAGGTCGCAGAAGAGTTAGGGGTACAATATGTGTTGGAGGGGAGTGTCCGGAAGGCAGGGGAACAGATAAGAATCACTGCGCAGTTGAATGACGCTCTGACGGGGCGCCACTTATGGGCAGAGCGTTATGATCGGAATCCAAGAGACATATTTATCATTCAGGATGAGATTACAACACACATCATCACAGCGTTGCAGGTGAAATTAACAGAAGGTGAACAAGCCCGAGTATTTTCAAAAGGCACTAAAAATCTTGATGCCTATACCAAGGTTATGGAAGCAAGGTATTTATCCTATCAGACCACCATTGAAGGGAATATCAGGGCGAGGAAACTCGCAGAGGAGGCGATCTCCCTCGATCCTCATTATGCCGTTGCATATAGGGCGCTGGCGCTGGCCACCATCGTTGATGTTTGGCTTGGGTTGAGCAAGGATCCTCAGGAGTCTCTCAAGAAATGCATTGAGCTATATAAAAAGGTGATCGCTCTGGATGACTCCTTTGCTTTGGGTCACACCGGCTTGGGTTATACCTTGGTGATGATGCGACGATATGATGAAGCCATTGCCCATGTTGAGCGGGGGCTCGAACTTGAACCAAATTCTGCTGACGTTGTTTATGTTTATGCGAATGTCCTGCTCTACCTGGGAAGGCAAGAGGAATCGATACACTTTTTTCAGAGTGCCATACGACTCAATCCAAAACCACCCAATACCTATTTGCGCCACTATGCAGTGGCGCTTCGTGACGTTGGCCGGTATGAAGAGGCGACTGTTCAACTTAAGAAAGCGATCGAGCGGGAGCCCAGGGATATCATGTCTCATGTCGTTCTGGCCTCTACGTATAGCATGATGGGACGCGAAAAAGAGGCCCATGAGGCTGCGGCTGAGGTCTTAAAAATAAACCCAAAATTTTCCCTTGAACAATTCGCCAAGATCCACCCCTACAAAGATTCAGCCACCAAAGACCGCTACATTGATTCCCTCCGCAAAGCCGGATTGAAATGAGGGGGGTTGAACATAAAAATGTTTCTATAGATTCATGGAGAATACGATAACCTCACGTACCTGATTTCCCTCTATTCATTTATTATCTCTCAAGCTTGTTCTTCTTCTCACACACTAAACTCTCCTTTGCTTTTAGGCTGTGCCTCTTATTGTTTCCGATGTTTCTGAAGAAGACTATATAGCTAAGGAAACCTAAAAGGTGGTGCGAATAAGTGCCAGCCAAATTTTTTTATGCTCTCTGCAGCTTTATCAATTGATCTGAATCGTAAATAAAATCAATATATTGCAAAAAATATGCACGCTTATAAAAAAAATTCTTGACAAGCTATAAATTTTGTAGTAATTGAAAATTCAATAAAATCTGCAAAAGGAGTAAATTATGGAAATTCTGACCGTATCCCAGGCGAGCAAATATTGTAATGTTTCTCCTAAGACAATCATCAACTGGATAGAGGCAGGACATTTGAAAGCCTATAAGACGGTTGGGGGGCATCGAAGGATTAAGAAGGAGGATATGGATAAATTTCTTAGAGATAAAGGGATGCCGTTACCAGACGAAGGTAAAGGAGAGGAGAGAAAGAAGATCCTCGTTGTAGATGATGACAAGATTATTGTTGAAACGATTGTCCAGGCTCTTGAAGAAGATGAATATGGGTATGAGATGATTTCTGCATCGGATGGTTTTGAAGCCGGCCTTCAGGTCAACCATTTCAAGCCAGACCTCCTGATCCTCGATATTATGATGCCGGATATCAATGGTTATGAAGTCTGCCAAAAGGTTAAGTCCAACCCGGAAACCAAGGAAACTAAGATTATCGTCCTCTCCGCTTACCTCAATGACGGAGCCTTCAAACAGATGAAGGATCATGGAGCGGACGCCTGTTTTTCAAAACCCCTTCCGTTAGAACAATTGAAGTTTGAGGTGGCCAAGTTACTGGGTTTGAAAAAATGATCCCGTGACAGAGATGATGTCTCCTGTGATTTGCCAGCATGGGTTTCTTTCAACTGTCTCGGTATCCAGGAAAGCCAAATTTTAATGAATATAGATCTCTATGCAATTGAAGAAGAGTTTACAGAATAGGAAGTTTGTTGTGACATTAGAGATGCAACCCTCCGTTGAAACAGGAATAGAAGGACTTATTCAGAAAATCAGGCCGCTCAAGGGAAAGATTGATGCCCTAACTGTTCCTGAATTAAAGACTGAGGGATTGGCAACGGATACCCTGGGCGCCTGCCGTGCTTTAAAGGAACAACAGTTTGAGCCCATTCTTGAAATAACTTGTCGTGAAAAAAGCCGGATTGATATTCAGGAACATCTGATCAAGGCTTCGGAAGCAGGAATCGAAAACCTCCTCGCTTTCACGGATGACTATCGAATTTCGGGAGAGAGCCTTCAGGAGATGATGTTTTTTCATGTCGATTCAGCAAAGTTCTTCTCCGTTGTCGATAACCTCCAGAATGGCCATGATATTACGGGCAGGGAGCTTCATGTGAAGCCGGCATTCTGTATTGGGATGGGGATCGATTCGAACTGGGGCAAGGACGTCCCTGATTTGGAGTTAAAAGAGATGGAGGAAATGGCTCGACGAGGGGTCGACTATTTTCTTTCTACGCCAGTATTTGATCTCGATTCCTTTGATCAGTTTATGAAGCGGGTTCGACCAATTGGAATTCCGGTGATTGCTGAGATTGCTGTGGTCTGGTCTTCGGAAGCACTCCATTTTTCGAATAGACACGTCAGACCTGAAACCGTTCCAGGCCAAGTCATTGAGAGGATAGAAACATCTTCAGACAGGGAAAAGACGAGCATTGAGATGGTGACTGAACTGGTTGAAGGGGTAAAGGGTCTCTGCCAGGGAGTGTATCTCATCCCGATGGGAGCAGAGGATCGGATATCGAAGTATCTGGAGGCATTAAAGAACTAATTTCGAAACACGAAATACGAATTTCGAAACAATTTCAAATAACCCAATATCTAATGTTCAAAAAGAATAAAAGTTTATGACATTTGGATTTTAGAAATTGGGATTTGTTTCGGATTTCGATATTCGGATTTCGGATTTACAAAGGACCATATCTATAGATATTGCATGTCCTTGCAATAAGCGAGAGGATCAACATGGTTGAAAAGATTGGTGCTGCATTAGTGGTGGGAGGAGGGATTGCTGGAGTCCAGGCCGCTCTTGATCTGGCAAACTCTGGCGTTCGGGTCTATCTGCTGGAGCGATCCCCGGCCATCGGTGGGAAGATGGCACAGCTCGACAAGACCTTTCCGACCAATGACTGTGCTATGTGTATTATCTCTCCAAAACTCGTAGAGGCGGGCCGCCATCTCAATATCGAGATGATTACTAATTCTGAATTGGTCGGATTGGAAGGAGAGGCCGGACATTTCAAGGCTATCCTCAAAAGACATCCCCGTTATGTGTACATGGACAAATGCACCAGTTGCAATGATTGCGCAGAAGTCTGTCCGATTTTCCTTCCCAATGAATTCAACAAGGGTCTTGACCAGAGAAAAGCGATTTATCGACCCTATCCGCAGGCTGTTCCCAACACCTTCCTTGTTACCAAGAGAGGAACGAGCCCCTGTAAATCGACCTGCCCTGCAGAGACAAGCGCCCAGGGCTATGTCGCTCTCATTCATGCCGGACGGTATAAAGAGGCGCTTGATGTGGTGAAAGAGTACAATCCTTTTCCTGCCTCGGTAGGGCGTGTTTGTAACCATCCTTGTGAAGAGAAGTGCAATCGGGGAAAGCTGGACACCCCTGTAGCGATCTGCAATTTAAAGCGTTTTGCTGCTGACTGGGTTTATGAGCATAGAGCAGAATTAGAGAAAGAAGTAGGGAACGGTTTAAAACCGTTCCCTACAGGCGTTGATATTAAAGAAGAACCAGAGAGGCCGAAAGCCAAGATTGCTATTGTTGGCGGAGGACCTGCGGGGTTAAGCTGTGGACATCAATTGTCGAGGATGGGTTATCAGGTCACGATCTTCGAGGCCCTTCCAGTCGCAGGAGGGATGATGAGAGTGGGCATTCCAGCCTACCGCCTTCCGAGAGACGTGCTCCAGAGAGAGATTGATGACATCATCCATCATCCCAATGTTGAATTGAAATTAAATACCCCTATCCGCAATATCAATCGTCTTTTCGAAGAAGGGTACGCTGCTGTCTTTTTATCAATGGGAGCCCATGAGCCACAGAAGCTGGGGATCCCGGGAGAGGATGCCCCGGGTGTTCATCATGGCGTACCCTTTCTGCAGGCCGTTAGTTTGGCAGAAAAGCATGACTTCACTGGAGGAATGCAAGATCGGCCTATCATTTCTCCTGATAACCCTTCTGCACCAAAAGTAGGAGAGAAGACGGTTGTCATCGGCGGTGGAAATGTTGCGATTGACGCCGCCAGGACTGCTCTTCGGTTGGGCGCCAGAGAAGTGAAGATCCTCTACCGCAGGTCTAAGGATGAGATGCCTGCCAACTCATGGGAAATTGAAGCTGCGGAAAGGGAAGAGATCGACATTCAAATTCTCACTGCCCCTGTTGAGGTGGTTGTAGAAGAAGGCCGCGTCAAGGGTGTGAAATGTGTGAAAATGGAATTAGGGGAACCGGACAGTTCTGGAAGAAGACGTCCCATACCCATCAAAGGCTCAGAATATGTCATTCCTGCGGATACGATGATTGCGGCTGTTGCCCAGGCCCCTGAAATCTCATTTCTCGAAGATACCCATGGCCTTGAGGTCACGTCCAAGGGGACTTTTGCCATCGATTCAAAAACGCTCACCACCAATCGCCCGGGCATCTTCGCCGGAGGCGATGTGGCAAGAGGCCCCTGGATTTTGATCCAGGCCATTGCCGATGGCCGGCGCGGTGCGCTTTCCATTGACCGCTATTTAAGAGGCGTCCCGCTTCTTACCCCAAGGGAGCAGATTCCTCTCCCTGTGGTTGACCTCTCACAAGAAGAGATAGGGGAGATGATCGAAGAGGGTAAAGTTGATTTGTCTCCTCGAACAAAAAATCCTGAATTGCCTGAAAAGGAGAGGGTCAGGAACTTTAGAGAGGTCGAACTGGTTCTCACCGAAGAACAGGCGAGGATAGAAGCAGCGCGATGCCTTGAATGCGGGATCTGTTCGGAATGCCACCTCTGCGTCCATGTCTGCAAACGGGAGGCAATCGACCATCAACAAGCCCCTTACACCGAAGAACTGGAAATCGGCTCAGTCATCCTTTCCCCCGGTTATTCCCTTTATCAACCAGGACTCTCATCTGAATTAGGTTACGGTCGTTACCCCAATGTCGTTACCAGCATGGAATTCGAAAGAATGCTCAGCGCTTCAGGTCCCTGGGGAGGCCATCTTACCCGTCGCTCCCCGGATCATCGGGACCCAAAGAAGATTGCCTTTATTCAATGCGTGGGTTCAAGGGATGTCCATGAAGGGACCAAACCTTACTGTTCAGGCGTCTGTTGCACCTATGCCATTAAAGAAGCTGTTGTGGCAAAGGAGCATTCAGCGGGTCCTTTGGATACGGCCATCTTCTACATCGATATGCGAACCTATGGCAAGGATTTCGAAAGATACTATAACCGTGCCGAGGAAGCGGGCGTTCGTTTTATCAAATCGAGGATTACACGGGTTCTTCCAGGGAAGGAACCGGGTGACCTCCTGATCCAATATACGGATGAACATGGAAGAAGAGTGGAGGAAACATTTGATCTGGTAATCTTGTCCGTTGGCATTGGGATTTCGAAGGATGCTGCGGATCTGGCTAAGCGATTGGATATCGATCTGGATCCATACTCTTTTCCTGTGAACAGCAGTTTCGAACCGGTCCGGACATCAAAACCCGGCGTCTTCGTTTGCGGGGCTTTTCAGGGGCCCAAAGACATTCCGGACAGCGTGATCCAGGCCAGTGGTGGAGCGGCAAAGGCCCTCTCTGTCATCGGAGAAGCCCGCGGAACACTGGTAAGAAAGAAGGAATATCCTCCTGAGAGAGAAGTGGTTGCCGGCGAAGAACCGAGAATCGGGGCCTTCATCTGCAGTTGCGGAGTCAATATTGCCGGCACAGTGGATGTGAAAACAGTTACGGAATTTGCAAAGTCGCTTCCCGGAGTGGTCCACGCAGAGAATACAATCTACACCTGTTCCGCAGACTCATTACAAATCATCCAGGAGCGAGTGAAGGAACTGAATCTGAATCGTGTGATCGTAGCTTCCTGCTCGCCCCGGACTCATGAGCCTCTTTTCCGGGATACGATCCGTGAAGTAGGAATCAATCCTTACCTGTTTGAAATGGCCAATATTCGAGACCAGTGCTCCTGGGTGCATATGGCTCAGAAGGAGATGGCCACAGATAAAGCGAAGGAACTTGTTCAAATGGCTGTGGCCTGTTCCAGGAATTTAAAACCCCTCCATCAAATGGACCGAAGCCTGAATCACAGCTGTCTTGTTATAGGTGGGGGTCTGTCGGGTATGGTGGGAGCTCTCAGCCTTGCAGACCAGGGTTTTCACACCTATCTCATCGAGAAGAGCGATGTCCTGGGTGGGCAGGCCCGAAATATCCACCAGACCTGGCGGGGTGAGGATGTTCAACAACATCTGAACCGGATCATGAATGAGGTCCGGTCGAACTCGAAGATTGAGGTTTTCCTCAATACCGAATTGAAACAGGTGGAAGGTTCTGTGGGCAATTTTAAATCGACGATTCAGGCCAATGGGACTGAGAAACTGCTGGAGCATGGAATTGCAATCATCGCCACAGGGGCATCTGAACTGAAGCCGGATCAACACCTCTACGGCCAGGACCCTCGAGTCCTGACCAGCCTAGAGTTAGACCGGAAATTGATCGACCGTGATGGTTCCTTGAAATCGGCTCGATCAGTTGCTTTTATTCAGTGTGTTGGCTCTCGAAATAAAGAGAGGCCCTATTGCTCAAAGGTCTGTTGCACCCATTCGGTTCTAAACGCCATCAAACTGAAAGAGATGAACCCGGAGATGAATGTCTTTATCATCTATCGGGATATGCGGACCTATGCTCTACGTGAAGATCTCTATCGTGAGGCCGCCGCCAAGGGGATTATTTTTATCCGGTATGATGATCACAAGGAATTGAACGTTGCTCAAGACGGAAAAGACCTCCAGGTTCGTTTCACCAGTTATGTTTTGAACCGGGAGATTGAGGTTCGACCTAACCTGTTAGTGCTTGCAACGGCTATTGTTCCTCCAAAGGTCAATCCTGTGGCCAATCTGTTTAAGGTTCCAGTCAATGGGGATGGATTCTTTGTGGAAGCTCACGTGAAACTCCGGCCGATCGATTTCGCAACCGACGGAGTTTACGTCTGCGGTCTCGCCCATGCGCCCAAGCCGATTGATGAATCAATCGTCCATGGCTTAGGGGCGTCTGCCCGGGCAGCGACTGTGCTTTCACAAGAGGTCCTTCGAGTAGGAGGAGTGGTGGCTGTGGTCGAAGGGGAACGTTGCGCAGCCTGCCTGACCTGTGTAAGAGTCTGCCCGTATAATGTTCCTGTCATCAATGCCAAGGGAGAGGCAGAGATCGATCCAGCCATGTGTAAGGGGTGTGGCGGGTGTGTGGCTGAATGTCCGGCAAAAGCGATTGAACTGATGCATTTCCAGAGCCATCAACTGGAAGAGAAGTGCCAGGCTTTGGTGTTAGGGGTTGCGGCGTAAAAAGATGGATGGGGAGATAGGGTGATAGGGAGATCGGGAGAATGACAGAATTAGCTATGAAGGCAGAAGATATCACGAAGGTTAAAGAGTCCGGACACGTGACACGAGACACGGCCACGTCCTTTGAGCCTGAGATACTGGCTTTTTGTTGTGAGCATTGAGCCTACAGTGCAGCGGACCTGGCAGGTTCGATGAGGCTAAACTATCCGACGAACGTTAAAGTTGTGAAGGTCCCCTGTACGGGCAGGGTGGATACTCTTCTCATCCTCAAGGCGTTTGAGTCTGGAGTGGATGGAGTTTATCTGGCAGGATGTTTGGAGGGGGAGTGCCATTTTTTAAGAGGGAATTTGAGGGCAAAGAAACGCGTCCAGTATGTGAAGACCCTGCTTGAAGAAGTCGGATTGGAATCCGGCAGAGTGGAGATGTACAACATGAGCTCAGCCCAGGGCCAGCGGTTTGCAGAGGTGGCCCGTGAAATGACGGAGAAGATCAGGGCATTGGGACCAAGCCCCGTGAAAAAGAGGAGATAAAGTCGCATAGTCGGATAGTCAAATAGTCGAATAGTGAAAGACTATAAGACGATGAGACGATCAGACTAAGAGACTATAGGGAGGCATCAATGATCGTAGCGAACCGTAAGACACTTGAAGAAATCCTGACCATGCTGAAGCCTTATAAAAAGGTTTTGCTCCTGGGTTGTAACGAATGCGTAACGGTTTCCGCCACAGGGGGGGAGCGGGAGGTGGGGGTATTGGCCTCAGAACTGAAGCTTTCTCGAGCCAAAGATGGGGAAGAGATAGAGATCCGGGAACAGACTCTGGAGCGTCAGTGTGATCATGAATACATTGATCAGGTGCGTCCGTTTGTAGGGGACTATGAGGTCATTCTTTCGATGGCGTGTGGAGCTGGAATTCAGTATGTGGCTGAGACCTACAAGGATAAAACGGTCCTGCCTGCAGTCAATACCACCTTTTTGGGGGTAACACTTGAACAGGGAGTCTGGTCTGAGCGGTGCCAAGGGTGTGGAGAGTGTGTGCTTCACATGACCGGGGGAATCTGTCCGATCGCCCGCTGTGCCAAGAGCTTGCTCAATGGACCCTGTGGTGGTTCTTCCAACGGCAAATGTGAAGTGGATAAAGATCTCGAATGTGGTTGGCAGCTCATCATCGATCGGCTGAAAGCGCTTAACCAAATGGAGAAATACGAAGAGATCATCCCGATCAAAGACTGGAGAACGTCGAGGGATGGAGGACCGAGGAAGAGAATAAGAGAAGATTTAAAACTATAGAGGCAGGTTAAGGTTGAGGTTCAGGTTAAGAAAGAATGGGATATAAATCATTTGAAGATATGCCTGTATGGCAAAAGGCTATGGAACTTGCCGTAAGGATCTTTAATTTGACTGAAAATCTTCCAAGAAAGGAAGACTATAGCCTGACTTCTCAAATCAGAAAATCATCATTATCTGTATCGGGTAATATTGCGGAAGGATTTGGGAGAAAGCATACAAAGGACAAGTTGAATTTCTATTATCATTCACGTGGGTCTTTGTCTGAAACGAAAAGTCATCTGATATATGGCAAAAGAGTTGGGTACTTTGAAAAAAAAGATGTTGAAGATCTGATAAATTTTATTGAAGAAATATGGAAGGAGTTAAACTCTCTGATCAATTCCTTAACCCAAAAATCTCAGCCTTAATCCTTTAAGAAGGCCAGATTAAGGTTCAGGTTAAGTGTTTTCTCAACCTTAACCTTAGCCTTAACCTTACGATTTATAGGAGCGGTGATGAAAACCAAGTCGAACATTGAAAGGGTACTTGAGAGTGGTCAATTGGTGGTGACTTCGGAGTGTGGGCCGCCGAGAGGGGCAGATGCCGAGGTAATTCGAAAGAAAGGGAAACTCCTTCAGGGGGCGGTCGATGCAGTCAATGTCACGGATAACCAGACCTCGGTAGTGAGGATGAGTTCCTTTTCGGCCTGCCTCATTCTCAAAGAGATGGGTTTTGACCCCATCCTTCAAATGGTCTGCCGGGATCGAAACCGCATCGCCATCCAGAGCGACATTCTGGGAGCGGCAGCCATGGGGATCAACAACATCCTCTGTCTGACCGGTGACCATCAGAAGTTCGGAGATCATCCAAGGGCCAAAAACGTTTTTGACATGGACTCCATCCAGTTGATTCATACAGTCAAGACGATGAGGGACGATGGGAAGTTTCTCGAAGGGGAAGAGATCAAAGGGAGACCCAACCTCTTTATCGGGGCTGCGGAAAACCCTTTTGCTGACCCATTTGAGATTCGGGCGGCAAGGCTTGGCAAGAAGGCAAAAGCTGGAGTAGAATTTTTACAGACGCAGTGTATCTATAATCTGCCGAGATTTGAAAAATGGATGGAGATGGTGAGGGATCGAGGGGTTCATGAGAAGGTGGCGATTTTGGCTGGAGTCACGCCGTTCAAATCGGTGGGGATGGCTCGCTACATGAAGAACTCAGTGCCCGGGATGGATGTGCCGGATGAGATGATCGACCGCTTAAAAGGGGTGCCCAAGGAAAAACAATCCGAAGAAGGCATCAAGATGTGTGTGGAGACGATCCAGAGACTCAAACAGGTTCCTGGGATTCGCGGGATTCACATCATGGCCATTGAGTGGGAAGAGAAAGTCAGAGAGATTGCCGACATGGCAGGGCTATTGCCAAGACCGCAACTCATTTAAATAGGAAGAAAAAAATGATGAAAGCCTTTTTATTGGCCATTTTCGTAATTCCACAGTTATTCGTTAAAGCAATACGTATGTACCTTTTTACCCCTCTTTGGAAAAGTCGGTACGACTCGCAACCGAGAGGGGGTAGGGGAGATTTTCCGAACATCATTTTAAAATCCCCCTTTATCCCCCTTTGCCAAAGGGGGATAAAAAAAGCAAAAACGATAGGGTTGCTCTTCTTGTTACTTTTTTCTTTCCTTGGATTGTTATTTTCTCCTGCCCAGGCCACGGAGAAGAATCTTCCCCAGCGGTCCTGGTTTGTGGATATGAGTAAGTTCCAATCTTCATCTCATGGTCGCATCTCCTGTTCGGAATGCCACCCAGACATCGAAGAAAAAGGGGTGAAACATCCTAATCCGCAGCTCTTAAACAGGTCTTCCACCCTTCTTTACGATTACAAAAGATGTGAAAAGTGCCACCCCCAGGTTTACCAGAGATATCTCAAAGGGGAACACGCCAAAGCGCTGGTGGAAAGAAAGAAGGACGCTCCAACTTGCGGAAACTGTCATGTCAGCCATTACGTCGTTTCCAGTCAGTCACGTCTGGAGCTCGGAAGATGGATGACAGAGATGTGTGGAGAGTGTCACCCAAGCGAGAAGAGATCGTATCTCGAAAATTACCACGGAAAAGCAGCCTCTTCCCTGGGTCATGAGGCTTCTGCCTATTGTACGGATTGTCATGGCGCTCATAACTGCCTCTCATTAAAGAAGAAGGAGATTGCTTTAGAGGCCTGTAAGAAGTGCCATCCGAATGCCCAGCTTCGTTTTACGGATTATGTGATCCATGCCTCAAAAGAAGGGGTTCAGGAAGGGGATGTGGAGAAGCTCAACAAGCTAACCATCCTCCGCTGGATTGAAATCGGTTTCGGAATCATCGTCTTTGCGGTGCTTGCTTTCTTTTACTCTCACACCCTGGTCTGGATTCTCAGGAAAGTTCACGAATGGTTAAAAAGGAATTAGCCTTATGTCCATGAAGGAAGATCAGAGAGAAGTCTATTGGCGATTTAATGTTTTTCATCGGTTTATTCACCTGGTGATGATGATCACCTTTCTAGGCCTGGCTTTAACCGGGCTTCCCCTCAAATACCCGCAGGCCTTCTGGGCGCAGGGGCTGATCTTTCTCTGGGGAGGGGTAAAGGGAGCCGGACTGTTTCATCGGTGGTTCGCCGGGATCACCTTCGGTTATTTCGCCCTCCATCTGCTCTATGTGTGCTATTACCTTGTTATATTAAAAGGGAAGTTATTGGGGCCCCATTCCATGGTTCCTTCACTAAAAGATTTTCGAGATCTCTACCAGCACCTTCTCTACTTTTTGGGAAAGGGATCTCCGCCGCAATTTGGCCGGTTTACGTACTGGGAGAAATTTGATTATTGGGCGGTCTTCTGGGGAATCACCTTTATCGGGGGATCCGGCCTCTTGCTCTGGTTCCCGGAATTTTTCTCCGGGTTTTTGCCTGGCTTCTGGTTCAATATCGCTTATACGATCCACAGCGATGAGGCGCTTCTGGCCATGGGGTTTATCTTTGTTGTCCATATCTTCAATGGACATCTCCGCGCCAGCGTCTTTCCAATGGACAAGTCCATCTTTACGGGTCAGATGGAAGCTAAAAAGATCATGGAGCATCATCCTCTGGAGTGGGAGGAGTTAAATCGACATCCTGAAGAGAAAAAGAGGCGAAAGGTGAGAAAAGACCTTCTCTTTCTTTTCCTCATCCTGATCCTCTGTGGGATGCTCCCGACCCTTTCTTTTGCCCGAGGAATGACCGATGAAGAGATGATGGAGGCGGAAAAGAAGATATGTCTGCGCTGCCATCGCCAGCCCAATCTCAACAGCAATGAGGGCATTGCTACGACGATTCTCTTCTGCATGGATTGTCACGGAAAGAAGGATGTGGAAAAGAAGGTCGATGGGAAAACGGTCTCTGTTTATCTTGACCCGAAAGAATACGGAAAGACCATCCATCGAAGAATTGCCTGTGTCCAGTGTCATGAGGGAATTGCCTCCTCACCTCATCGAACCTTACAGTTCAGTTGCGTCTCCTGCCATGGATACCATGGTGAGGGGACCGCGCATGACCCTCATCGGAGCGTCAACTGTGAGGCCTGCCACCATGAATCCAAAGAGGTGAGGAAGGATCCTAAGACAGGTCGGATTTTGTTAGCCAAGATCAAAGATGGCGCGCCTGTCAAGATGACTTCCCATCTGTTTGCCGATTTTAAAAATCACGAAGCCTGCAAGAAATGTCACTTTCCTGAAAATAAGGTGGGAGCTCCGGTTCGTGTGCTTCCGGCAAAGAGTGTGATCTGCATGGGATGTCATAGCAGTTCGGTGTCTCTTAATGATCCGGTCTCAATCGTTTCCGTTCTCCTTTTTCTGTTTGGGATTGGAGGCACGCTCGCCTTCTGGTTTCAGGGGACGATGGTCGATCCTTCCTTTACTGGCCGTGAAAAGCTCTCCTACCTTGGAGAAAAAGCCTGGCAGATCGTCTTCTCCAGGAAGATATGGACCATCCTCAAGGTCTTTGTTGTGGATGTTCTCCTGCTCAGAAGTATCTTGAAGGAAGGTGTAGGTCGCTGGACGATTCATAGTCTCATCTACCTTCCCATCTTTATCCGGTTTCTGATTGGATTGACACTTCTTATCCTTTCCACTCTCTTTCCGATGAACGAGAAGGTGGCGGTGCTGCTCGATAAAAATTTTCCTCCTCTTGCGTTCATCAACGATTTTCTGGGATTATGCATCATCCTTGGAGCTATGTTCGCGATCATGAGGCGCCTACAGGGAAAGAGCCAGAAGCTGGTCACGGGCGGCCAGGATTATGTAGTCCTGGGTTTGATCGGAGCGATCCTGTTGACAGGGTTTTGGGTAGAGGGAATGAGGATTCTTCAAACGGGCATCCCCCTTTCAAAGGCGCTTCCATCTTTTATAGGCTATCCTGTTTCGCTCCTTCTCGGCCTTATTCCTATCCGCTGGGAGATGATCTATCCCTATGGATGGTATGTCCATGCGATACTGACAGGGGCTCTGGTTGCCTATCTTCCATTCAGTAAAATGTTTCATATCCTAATCAGCCCTCTCGTTGTTTTGGTTAAGGCTGCTATGGGGGAAAAATGAACTTAAGCTTTTCCGACAAAGTTCTCCATTGGTGTAAAACGCTGATTCACTCGAGGCGTTTTTCCAGAAGCTGGATGGGGAAGAACCTCTCCATGATTCAACTCATGGAACTGGACGCTTGCACCCATTGTGCCATGTGCAGTTCCCACTGTTCTGTTGCAATCGCTTTTGAAGGGATTCCAAACATCAATATCCTCCCCTCCGAAAAAGTCGCCTCGATCAAGGCTCTGGCTTCCGGCAACCCGCTTACCGAACAGGAGATTCGTGGTCTTCAGGAAGGCGTCTATCTTTGCACCAATTGTTACCGTTGCACAGTGGTTTGTCCGGTGGGGATCAATCTGCAGAATTTGTGGAATAGAGTCAGAGAGCTTCTCATCCAAAGAGGAATTCCCGAACTTTCGGTTCTCTCACCTCTCTCATTTTATCGGGGGTTGATGAAGGCAGAGGCGGTTCAGGGAGATTACGAAAAGCCCCTCATCCAGGCAAGGGAGGCCATTTCATCTCAATGCGATTCAATGAAGAAGAAAGACAAAATCCTTCACCTGACCCCTGTGGATGAAAAATTTAAAAGTGGGCTGGACCTTTCTGCCCAGGCAAAAAACTTTTCAATTTGTTTCGGTTGTCAGACCTGCACGACCGTCTGTCCGGTGGTGAGACATTATGAAAACCCACAGGAGGCCCTGGGGCTTCTGCCCCATCAGATCATGCATGCCGCCGGATTAGGGCTGAAGGACCTGGCCATTGGCTCCAATATGCTCTGGGATTGCCTCACCTGCTATCAGTGCCAGGAGCAGTGCCCCAGGGGGGTATCCGTCACCGACGTGCTGTATGAGTTGAAGAATTCAGCCATCAAATACACGAAAGAGAAGATATGATGACATACGCACTCTTTTTAGGTTGCCAGATTCCCATTCGATTGCAACAATATGAAACCTCCTCCAGGGCGGTTTTGGAGCGGCTTGGTGTGGAGCTGATGGATATCGAGGAGTTTAACTGCTGCGGGTATCCTCTGCGGAATATCGATTTTAAAACCTTTCTTCTGGCGTCGGCAAGAAATCTTGCTCTCGCAGAAAAGAAGAACCTGAATGTGATGACTCTGTGCCAGTGTTGCTATGGAGCACTGAAAAAGGCAGACTTTTTACTTAAAGAGAATCCCTCTCTTAAGAAGGAAGTGAATGCGGTTCTTCAGCAGGAGGGTGTTTCCTACGAAGGAAAGATTGAGATAAAGCATCTCCTGTCCGTTCTTGATCAAGAGGTAGGAGTCGAAACGATCCGGAAGAAGGTCGAAAAACCTTTTGAAGGGCTTAACATTGCCGCTCACTACGGATGTCATGCTTTACGGCCAAGCCAGGTTGTCCAGTTTGATGATCCCGGGAATCCCTCCATCTTTGATCGTTTGGTGGAAGTAACCGGGGCAAAAAGTATTGACTGGTTGATGAGACTCGAATGTTGTGGCGCTCCTCTGTTGGGGAGCAATGATGAGCTATCAACAGAGATGACACTAAAGAAACTGAACAATGGACAAGCGTCAGGCGCGGATTACCTCTGTACCGCCTGTACCTATTGCCAGATCCAGTTCGATACCGTTCAACAGATGATTCTTTCTCGGAGAGGTTCAGGCCATCCTCTTCCCTCCATCCTCTATCCTCAGCTCCTGGGCCTGAGCATGGGAATTCCACCTGAACCCCTCGGACTCCAGATGAACAAGATACCGATCCGTGAGATCGGATCATGACATACAAAGCAGATAGTCATGCCCGGATAAAATAACTTTCACTCTAAACACTTCATCGATCCTTCTCTCTTCTTTAAGAGGGTCGAAAAGAACCCTTCAAAAAGAATAGTTGCTCTTTCAATTTACATTTAGCAATCTACTTTCTTAGAAAGCACTGTGGAATCCAATTCGATGAGTTCTTCCGAGAGCAGAGATTATTTAGATTTGAAAGCCATTTTAGTTATCCTTATCTTAACGCTCCTGTGGGGATTGAATTACTCCGCCATTAAAATTTCCAATGAGGGAATTTCTCCGGTCTTCGCCTCAACCCTGCGTTCGCTCATCGCCTCGGTCTGCGGCGCGATCTATTGCCTCAGAAAAGGAGAAAAATTATTCCACACCGATATCCGGCTGTTCCACGGTGTGATCGTGGGCCTCTTATTTGGCCTGGAATTCGCCTGCATCTATTTCGGGATGCTCTATACGGATTCGGCTCGATCCGTCGTCTTCGTCTACTTGAGCCCCTTTGTAGTGGCTGTGGGTGCCCATTTCTTCCTTCGTGGGGACAGGCTGACTGTCCTGAAAACCCTGGGTTTGGCCGGTGCTTTTATGGGGATCGTTTTTGTCTTTTATGGAAAGCCGAAAACTGCCAAACCCAATATGCTCATTGGCGATATTCTGGAGATTATTGCAGGAATGCTGTGGGGAGCAACCACCCTTTACATCAAGAGATTCATGGCGGGGAAAGTTGAACCGATTCATACCTTTCTTTATCAGCTCTTCTTCTCGATTCCTATTCTATTTGTCGTCAGCCTCATCCTTGAACCAACGTGGGTCTATCAGATCAACTCATCCATCGTTGCTTCGCTTTTTTATCAATCGGTGATCGTGGCGTTTATCAGTTATTTTGTCTGGTTCAAATTAATCCATCAGTATTCCGTGAGCCGGCTCAGCGCCTTCACCTTCTTCACTCCCATCTTCGGCGTTCTCTCCGGCATTCTCTTCATAGGCGAAGAATTTACATTTTCTCTCATGGTGGGCCTTCCCATGGTTTCCGTTGGCATCTTCCTAGTCAACTGGAGAAAATAGACCGTCCTTGAATGGATCTACTTTCAGGATAGCATCCCAAACGCCAATTCCGGATTACCATTGACCCTTTCATCTTTTATACCCCTCCTTGAAAAGGAGGGGCTGGGGGAGATTTCCCAAGAAATACCGAATTACCGTTGCCCTTTCCTAATTTCTCAGGATAATTTCATTTGACAATGGTAGCTACCTTAATATAAAATGTAGCTATGATAGCCACAGGGATCAAAGAACTAAAAAATAGGCTGAGTTATTATCTGAGAGAAGTAAAGAAGGGCGAAAAGATCCTGATCACCGAAAGAGACCAGGTGATTGCGACTATCTTACCCATAGAACGGGGGGAAGAGGATTCAAAACTCCTTTCTCTGGTAAAAGAGGGGTTTGCCTCATGGAAAGGGGGTAAACCTACGGGAAGCCATCGCCCTATTAAAATAAAGGGGAAGACCGTTTCTGAGATGGTTCTGGAAGACAGAAGATGATCGTTTACCTCGATACAAGCTCCCTGGTTAAATTATACGTTGAAGAAGTAGGTTCTGAGGAAATAAGAAACATTGCCCAAAAGGCAGCGGTTATTTCGACTTCAAAAGTAGCTTATGCAGAGGCACGGTCTGCCTTCGCGAGAAAACAGAAAGAAGATGGGTTTCCTCTAAACTTACTGAGAGGAGTCGTTTCGGATTTTAACAGGGATTGGGACAGTTACTATTTGATTGAGGTTACGGATGGATTGATCAGGGTAGCGGGTGATATTGCAGAAAAATATCTTCTTAGAGGTTTCGACTCCATTCATCTTGCCTCAGCTATTCATCTCAAGAACCGAATAAGGATAGATATCTATTTTTCAAGCCACGACGCCAAACTGAATCAATCCGCCGAAAAAGAAGGGGTTATTGTCCTCACCTGATAAATAAGGGACAGGGTCACATTTTAAATTTCATTCTACATCTCATCCATTCTCTAACATACTATTGTGAAACGATCTTTAACAAGAAATACCGAATTACCGTTGCCTGACACCGAGGCCCCTTGTAAGGGGCATCGGTGTCGGATTGTGGTGAGTGACTTGGAGCGGAGACGCCCGATCTGGTATGGAGGGGAGGATCGATCGGAACAGAGTCTGGATCGATTTTACCAATGGCTTGGGGACAGGAAGGCCAAGAAGATTCGGTTGGCTGTGATGGACATGTGGAAGGCCTTTGAGAAGTCGACGAGGAGCAACGTCCCCACAGCAGCCATTCTCTTTGATAAGTTTCATGTGATGAGACATCTGGGGGAGGCGCTGGACAAGGTGCGCAAGATGGAATATGCGAGGCTTTCCGGTCAGGATCGTTCCTATATAAAGGGACAGAAGTACACCCTTTTGTCGAGCAAGGAGAACTTGACGCTGGATGGGCGCAAGGCCTTAAGAAAACTCTTGAAGGCCAACAAACGGCTCCATACGGCGTATGTGTTGAAGGAATCCTTTGGTCAGTTATGGAGTTACCAGACGGAAGGATGGGCACGGCGGTTTTTTGACCACTGGAAGGATTCATTGAAATGGCAACGGTTAGTCCCTTACGAGAGATTTGCTGAGATGATTGAAAGACACTGGGATGGGGTTGCAGCATACAGCAAACCTGAAAACAAAGTCTCTTTGGGTTTTGTGGAAGGACTTAATAATAAGATCCGCGTCCTTCAGAGAAGAGCTTATGGTCTTCGGGATGAGGAATATCTCCGACTTAAAATTCTAACTTGCATGCTCAAGGAGATATAATTTTACCCACTCACTTCCACGAAGACCCTCTTTTTCCTGATACCACCCTCGAATGTCCCATCGGTTAGGATATCTCATAGAGTCAGGGCCTAGAACTCTCAGGGCTCTAAAAACGACTTCACCATTTGCCCTATAATCCATTTTCATCACTCTGCCCATATTCCGATATCCACCCTGACACACAGATAATACACTCCCCTCCCCTTCTTTTTTTATTGCAGTTTAATTTTTAAGTAGCTATAATGTTACCAAAGTAGCTATTTTTGGAGGAAGCCATGAGGACGATGACTGCTAAGGATCTGAAGAACCAAACCGGTAAAGCAATGCGAACGGTCTCAAGGGGAGAGAAGGTGATCGTCACGTTAAGGGGGAGACCTTTTGCATTAATATCCCCTATGACCTCTGTATCGCTGGCTGAGAGTTCCCTGCGTTCACCTGAAGATGCATGGAAGGATATAGAGAGCGCCCTTAAAAAGACCAGACCGAGGTTTAAAAATGTCAAGGAGGCGATGAATTGGACAAGAAAAAGGTAAGTCTCTTTATTGATACCAATGTATTTATTATTGATCTCCGGTATCATCGAGACCGCAATTACAAGATCAACCGCCTTTTTCTGGATTTTGTAATGAGGCAGGGAAGAGGGGTAACGAGTATCATCAACCTTCTTGAAGTATGCGGTATCCTATCTTTTAATCTAAACCGACAACAGATCTTGGAGCTGTTTTATTATTTCCCTAAGAAATACCGTGTAGATATCATCCCATCTAGCGAGATGGATATTTTTCTTCCAGAAACCTCAGTGGGAGCAGTAATGGAGATGATTTACCAGAAAGCCAGTTTCGGAGATGCCCTTGTAGCAAATATCGTTAATGTTTCCATGCTTGGAGGGGCTGTATTTGTAAGCTGGGATGCATTACACTTTAGGAAATTGCTTTCTGTCAGAGCAATGACGCCTGAAGAGTTTTTGCGATCAGTGAGCCGGAACGATAGATCCTCCTGAAAAGCACTCTCTTTCTCAAAGAAGAATTCACATTTTCTCTCATGGTAGGGCTTCCCATGGTCTCCGCCGGAATCTTCCTGGTCAACTGGAAACAATAGACCATCTTTGTACCCTATACCGAGTTACCGTTGCCCGGCACCAGAGCGACCCTCTTGCCCTTTTTCTGTCAAGGTCCCCCCTGACCCCATGTCCCATCTCTAAGATTATCCTGTGCGAAAGTCATCTAGGCCTCGACCACCTGCAAACCATCGCGAGGGGATGATCATGGTTAAATACCGTGGATTTAGTTTTTTCGCCTGTTGCACAAACTTATGGTAGATAGGGATAGCACTTGCGCCATGACCGCCATCACTCAACTGATATGGTGGATTTCCCACAATCACATCAAATTTCATATTGAATATCTCCTCTGGATTTTCAGTGTGGATGAACTTATAGGCATGGGTTTCAAGCTCTCCGCCCCGGTCATATTCTTGCTGGCTTGCTCCGCAGGAAACACATCTCCCATTTTCCCATGTATGGTCAATCCGCTCAAAGCGGATGTTGCCCTGCGGATTATCGAAAGTTTCGCATACAGAGTATTTCCCGTTGGCCGTCTTGGAGCAGTAAACGCTTCTACGGGAGAGCAAGGCTGTCAACTCAGTGATGGCAATCCCGAAAAGCTGGTTGTTAAAAATATGGTTGATCCTTTTCTGCTTGTCGGGGATCTTCTGTTCCAGTCCTACATCCAAACGTTTGGCAATCTCCCGAAGAAACACCCCCGTCTTGCAGAATGGATCGAGAAACCGAGCATTCTTATCGCTCCAGATTCCCTCTGGAATCAAGTCCAGAATCTGGTTCACCAGTTGAGGCGGCGTGAAAACCTCATCGCTGCTCAGATTGGCCAGGCAGGTCAATACATCGGGGTTATAATTATTTCTGTTCAACATCGACGAGCCTCAGGTAGTGAGTTAAGAGAAACTCCTTTACCGGAGTAGGAATAAAGGCCTTCTCCCCGAGATCAGAAAAAAGGGGCAATTCTCTTATTTCGCCATAGTAAAATAATTCATGAAAAGCAAAGTCCCTGCGTTTGATCATACTGCCATTGACCGGCGACCATTCGGAGAATACAATCGGCTGCGGATTTTCACCTACCGTATTCAGGGTGAGGGCATCCCCCCAGATAATATTACGCCCAAGGATGTAATTGACCGTATTAAGGCATTCCTTTCTAAAAAGGCTACTGTAATGGCGGTCAAAAATTACAAAAAGACGCTTGCGACATTCAACGACATTATCTTCCAGAATATCGATACCGTAGAGAGAAGACACAGCAAGGATGGCATTCCGCTCATACTCTAATGGACTCTTACTGTAACGTGATTCAAGGATGCACAGTTTCCGTTCTAGGATTTCTGTCAGGAAATTACCTGTGCCGCACGCAGGTTCAAGGAACCGTGACTCGATCCGCTCAGTTTCCTGCTTCACAAGATCAAGCATGGCATTGACTTCCCGCCTGCCGGTATACACCTCACCATGATCAGTGACTCTCTTTTTTGATACAACCTGCTTTTCCATCAGCTCTGTTGAAATCTTTCACTCATTACTACAATCCGTTAGGAGCGAGAATAGAAAGCCCGCTCTTTTGAAGAAATATTTAAATGCCTGTTAACTCCGTCGAATCGGTATACGGAATGATTGCTCCATTGGGTTGTTTCTTCCAGATTTTTTCTTTATGAGCCGCATCATAAACCATTCGTTCTTCTGGAAATTTCAGGGCGATGCGGGTAATTATTCTTTTTTCTTCCGGGGTAAGGGTTTCGGCCTTCGTCTCATTGACTTTTATGATGTCTTCAATTAAGTCCTTATAATTATTGAGCTGGGGCCCGTAAGGAAGTGCGGCATAGGTGGCTCCGGTCATGCTTTCCCCAGTCTCCCGGTGTGCAACCATGTCCGCATACCACAGGTATTTTGCGGCGAACAGCATCTTATCATTTTTTTTAAGAATATGTTTGCCAAGAACGGACTCAAATTCTTTAACCACCAATTTTATCCTGGGGATTGAAAAAGCCCGATTCCCGGTACAACTATCTCCAACGTTTTGACCTCCAAGAGCAATCCTGAGAGCATGGTCCATCGATTTGCTCTGAATCGTGCCGCCTTCCCACCTTTTGATACTTGCAATTCCAACATTCATGCGCTTCGCAAGACCCTCCTGAGTCAAGCTTAATCGCTTCCTCTTCTCAACGATTTCCTCCCCCGTTAGAAGGTTGACTGCCCTGCGGTATATGTTGGCGATCGTTTTCTGAATTGTATCTGTTTGTTCCGCAG
>Ga0194112_10001349_pt1 | contig 36246 bp, 39 predicted proteins | sample TA2MahC400mmetaG_FD_146191 | JGI IMG/M metagenome (GOLD analysis project Ga0194112, IMG submission 146191) | Freshwater microbial communities from Lake Tanganyika, Tanzania - TA2015016 Mahale Deep Cast 400m | ecosystem: Environmental > Aquatic > Freshwater > Lake | place: Tanzania: Lake... | reverse complement strand
CTGCTTTTGACCGAGCTCGAACAATCAAAGTCTTAGTGGGCTCTAAGTCAAACTCGGAGGATTTAATCCGTCCGGGCCATGTTTTTCCTTTAAAAGCCGTAAAAGGAGGAGTTTTAGTCAGGGCAGGGCATACCGAGGCCTCGGTTGATTTGATGAAGCTGGCAAAGCTGTATCCTATGGCAGTAATCTGCGAGATAATGAATGAAGACGGCTCTATGGCGAGAACTCCGCAACTACTGGAATTCGCCAAGAAACACAATTTAAAAATCTGCACTATTGCTAATCTTATCGAGTATCGTCGAAAAACCGAAAAATTAGTAAAAAGAGTCACTCAGACGCTTCTTCCTACTGAATTCGGAGAATTCAATTTGATTCTTTACGAATCAGAGATAGAAAATCAAAATCACTTGGCTTTAGTGATGGGCGAAATCAAAAAAGATGAACCGATTTTAGCCAGAGTGCATTCAGGTTGCCTGACCGGCGACGTCTTTGGTTCGCTACGTTGCGATTGCGGCGGACAGCTTAAGAAAGCCATGCAGATGATTAATAAGGAAGGCAAGGGCGTAATTTTGTATATGAATCAAGAAGGAAGAGGGATCGGCTTAAAAAATAAGATCTGTGCCTATAGCCTTCAGGATAAGGGTATGGATACGGTTGAAGCCAACGAGGCTTTAGGTTTTGTCGCGGATTTACGCGACTATGGCATTGGAGCACAGATTCTGGTTGATCTAGGTGTCAATAAAATCAGGCTCCTGACCAATAATCCGCGCAAGATCGTAGGTTTAGAGGGTTATGGTCTTGAGGTGGTTGAGAGGGTGCCGCTTAAGATTTCTCCTACTGCAAAAAATGAAAATTATCTTAAGACTAAAAAAGAGAAACTAGGACATATTCTTTGAAATGGATTGTTGAATGAAGTTAAACCCTAAATCCGAAACCCTAAACCCTAAACTCTAAACAAATCCCAAATCCAAAAACCCAAAACGTTTTGAGTTTGTGATTTTGAATCTTGAGTTTATTTAGGGCTTAGAGTTTTGTGCTTAGAGTTTGACTTTTAATGAGTTTAAAAAACTGGAATAAGAGGAGGTGTATTTTCATGGCAAAGGTAATTGAAGGGCAACTGGTGGCAAAGGGCAAAAAGTTTTCTATCGTCGCATCGAGGTTTAATGATTTTATTACCAAACAACTTATTGATGGTTGTGTTGATACGCTTGTTCGTCATGGTGTAAAGGATGAAGAAATCCAGATCGCCTGGGTTCCCGGGGCTTTCGAGATGCCGTCTGTAGCGATGAGAATGGCAACCGATAAGTCTGTTGATGCAGTGATTTGTCTAGGTACAGTGATTCGCGGCTCGACTCCGCATTTTGATTACATTGCGTCTGAAGCTGCTAAAGGTATCGCTCATGTTGCTATGGCGACTGGAAAACCTGCAATCTTCGGTGTGATAACAGCCGATACTATTGAGCAGGCTATTGAGCGTTCTGGGACAAAAGATGGCAATAAAGGAAAAGATGCGGCAATGAATGCCATCGAGATGGTCAATTTGATAGATAAATTAAAATAATAAATCTTAAAGTAGTTTTGAAACAGATAATTGTATTTAAGTAAGTTCGTTTTAAAAGGTTTTCGGTTGCGCAACTCGAATCGTCTGACGTATAACGTTTAACGTTTCCAGCAGCGCAACCATTAGACGAAAGACAAAAAAATAAATTTAAATTAAAATGCGTAAACGTACTAGGTCGCGAGAATGCGCTTTAAAGATTCTCTACGGCATTGACATTACCGGTGATGCTATCCAAGAGTCTATAGACAATTTCTGGCAGTCGCAAGAGATTGAAGATTCAGGAGTGCAAGAATTTGCCAGCATTTTAGTTAAGGGCGTCTTAGAGAATCTAGATAGAATCGATAAGGAAATAAGCAAATCCGCCGCAAATTGGCAACTGAAGCGCATGGCAGTTATCGATAGGAATATTTTAAGAATAGCTACTTTTGAATTATTGTTTAAGCAGGATATACCTCCCAAGGTTTCCATTAATGAAGCGGTTGATCTTGCGAAGAGATTCGGGGACGTTGATTCAGGAAGGTTCGTCAACGGCATCCTGGATAAAATAAACAAGACATACTGCCAAGATAAACAATCCAAATAATTTTCCCATGAAATTTGCCGATTTACATCTACATACAGATTTTTCCGACAGCACTTTATCGCCTGCCGAATTGGTGCAGGTAGCGGTCAATGCCGATTTAGGCGCCATCGCTATTACCGACCACGATTGCGTTGAGGGGATATGCCCAGCACAGGAAGAAGCCAAGAAATTTGAATTGGAGATTATTCCCGGTATTGAGCTGACAGCGGAAAAAGACGGAAAAGAAGTCCATATCCTGGGATATTTCATTGATTATCTCGATAAAGTTTTCTTAGAAAAGTTAGAAAAAATAAAAGTTATACGCGAAAAACGCATATTTGATATGGTGGAAAAATTAAAAGAGCTCGGCGTTGATGATATTGAAGCCCAGGATGTGTTTGATTTATCTGGCATGGGTACGGTGGGAAGGGCTCATCTTGCTTCGATTTTAAAGAAGAAGGGGTGGGTGTCGACTGTCTCTGAAGCCTTCCGGAAATATATTGGCAATAGTTCCCCTGCCTATGTAGGAAAATTCAATATGACGCCTGAGCAGGCAATAAAAACTATTTTAGATGTCGGCGGACTTCCTGTGTTTGCTCATCCGCATAATCCAGGAGAGGATAATTTGATTCCCGAGTTTGTCGGTTATGGCCTTAAAGGTTTAGAGGTTTATTATCCCGGTTATCCTGAGAGCATAGTAAAACACTATGCTAATTTAGCCGCAAAATATGGGTTGCTTTTAACCGGTGGTTCTGATTTTCACGGAGATGTAAAGGAAGGCAGCGTTATCGGGATTCCAAGAGTTCCATATGATTTGGTTGAAAAGCTAAAACAGGCGAAAAATGAAAAAAGATGAATTTTATATGGATTTAGCTATGAGGCTTGCGCTTAAGGCCAAAGGCAAGACGAGTCCTAACCCTGTAGTTGGCGCTCTTCTGGTAAAAAATAATAGAATTATCTCCGAGGGTTTTCACCGAAAAGCCGGTGAAGCCCATGCTGAGATAGTCGCATTAAGAAAAGCCAAAGAGAATGCAAAAGATTCAACTTTATTTGTTACCCTGGAGCCTTGTTCGCACTTTGGCAGAACCCCGCCATGCGTAGTCGAAATTATCAAAAATAAAATTAAGAAAGTAATCATCGGTATGCAGGATCCCAATCCCATTAATAACGGAAAATCTATCCAGATTCTTCGCAGCCAGGGGATAGATGTTAAAGTCGGCTGCCTTGAAGACAGGATAAAGCCTATCAACGAAGATTTTACAAAATATATCACGCAAAAATTACCTTTTGTTACCGTAAAGGTAGCCCAGAGCCTCGACGGAAAGATTGCGGCGGACTCAGGAGATTCAAAATGGATTACTTCCGATAAATCAAGAAGCGTGTCTCATGATTTAAGAGGATTCTATGACGCTATCTTAGTAGGGATCAATACAGTTTTAAACGATGACCCTTTACTCAATTGTGCCGATAAAGAGAAAAAGTTTTTTAAGGTTATTGTTGATAGCAATTTAAAAATACCACCAAAGGCAAAGATATTATCTGGCATTTCTTACGGCAAGGTCGTTATCGCTACCACCAAAGATTTTACAAAAAATAGTAAACACAAGAGTTTATCGGAAAAAGGCGTGATTTTTATCAAGACTCCCAAAAAAGAAGGCAAGGTAGATTTACGATTTCTGCTAAATCAGCTTGCGAGATTAGAGATTATGAATCTTTTAGTTGAGGGCGGAGGAAAGATTATCGGGTCCCTATTTGATGAAGGGCTAGTGGATAAAGTTATGTTTTTTATTGCGCCAAAGATTATCGGAGGAGAAAGGTCTGTCTCATCGGTTTCCGGAAAAGGCGCAAGGTTAATAGATAATGCTATCCAGATAAAAGGTGTCCAAATAAAACGAATCGGCGATGATTTAATGGTAGAGGGATATGTTTACAGGAATAATAACAAATCTCGGTAGGCTAGAGAGAAAATCTTTTTTAAACGGTTGCTTGCAGCTTGCAATAAAGCTGGATAAGCAATTAGATGATATTGTCGTGGGTGAAAGCATTTCCGTTAATGGAGTATGTTTAACGGTCGCCAAAATAGATAAAGGCCTATTGACCTTTGATGTGATGCAGGAGACAAAAGATAAATCAAATTTAAATGATTTAAAGATAAAGGATACCGTCAATATTGAACGAGCCCTGAGAGCCAATGATCGCTTGAGCGGCCATTTCGTTGCCGGCCACGTAGACGAAAAAGGAATTATCAGAAGAAAAGAATTCAGGAATGGCAGCCATATTTTTTCTATAGCAGTCTCAAAAGAATTGATTCCCTATATTGTCCCTAAGGGTTCTATAGCTATCGACGGGATAAGCCTGACCGTCGTAGAAGTAAAAGGCAATATATTTAGCGTCCATATCATACCTCATACCTATAAAAATACCTCTTTGGCCAAGAAGTCAAACTCAGATAAGGTCAACATCGAAGTCGACCAAATTTCAAAATACGCGGCAAATTTGAATAAGACTCCAAGATAAATTGCTTGAAATAAATCATATTTTAGGATATTCTCTAATATAATGGATAAACGCATTGTCATTACAGGAGTTGGGGTTCTCGCATCAAACGGTATCGGCCGAGAACAATACTGGCAGTCATTGCGACAGGGCAAGACTGGATTTAAAGAAGTCAGCCTTTTTGATGTCTCTAATCTTAAAGTAAAGATTGCCGGTGAAATCAGCGATTTTGATCCCAAAGTATTTTTAGGCCAAAAGGGATTGCGTTCGTTAGATAGAAGCACCAAGCTTCTCTGTTCTGCCGGAAAACTTGCCATTGATGATGCAGCCCTTGCCATAACCGAAGAAAATACCAATAATATAGGAGTAGTAGTTGGCACAACTCTGGGAAGTGTCTACAGTATCAGCGAATTTGATAAAATGGCGCTTCGAGAAGGCCCTCGTTCTGTAAATCCCGCAGAATTTCCCAACACCGTCATTAATTCTCCCGGTAGCCAGGTCTCCATAAAATTTAATATCAAAGGTTTTACTACGACGATCTCGACGGGTTTTACCGCTAGCCTTGATGCTATCGGTTATGCAATTGATTTCTTGAATTTTGGCAGGGCTAAAGTTGTTTTAGCCGGCGGAGTTGAGGAGATGTGTATCCAGACTTTCCTAGGATTTTATAAATTGGAATTTATGTCTGGATCTAAAAACGGCAATCAGCCGATTTCCTGCCCATTTGATAAAAGAAGAGACGGGATCATTTTTGGGGAAGGGGCGGCTTTTCTAGTATTAGAGGATTTAGAGCATGCTTTATCGCGGGGCGCAAATATTTTGGCCGAAATTGTAAATTTCTCAATCTGTTTTGATCCCTACAGGATAAATAAATATAATCCCAGAGGCGATGGGATAAAAAAGGCAATGCATTCTTCATTAGAGGAAGCAAGGCTAAAGCCGTCAGATATAGATTATATCTGTGCCAATGCTAACTCAACTGTAAAGGCCGATAAAATTGAGACAGATGCGATTAAAGAAGTGTTTGGTAACCAGGCCAAGAAAATCCCGGTGAGCGCTATAAAATCCATGACAGGAGAATGCTTTAGCGTCTCTGCTGCGTTTCAAGTGGCCGCAGCGGTGGGTGCGATAAAAGAAGGTTTTATTCCGCCGACGGTAAACTATCAAGAGAAAGACCCGGAATGCGATTTAGATTATGTCCCAAACCAGGCGCGCCAGAAAGAAGTCAGGAACGTTTTAATAAATTCTTTCGGGCCGAGCGGCAACAATAGTTGCTTGATAATAAAGAGGTACGAGAAATGATTCTAAAAGGAAAGGTAGCGATAATAACCGGTGGCTCCAGGGGTATTGGTCGAGAGATTGCTTTGGAGCTAGCTAAAGAGGGCGCAGACATTTCATTTAATTATTTAAAGAATTCCGAACAGGCCAAGATCTTGGTTAAAGAGATTAATTCTTTGGGTAGAAAAGCCCTGGCCGAGCAGGTCGATATCAGTGATTTCGCAAAAGTAAAAGAGTTTGTGGAGAAGACAAAGAATACTTTCGGTAGATTAGACATCCTTATTAACAATGCCGGGATTATTATTGATAAAGCTCTTATGATGATGGAAGAGCAGGATTGGAGAAAAGTTATAGATACCGATTTAAACGGCGCATTTAATATAACCCGCTCCTGCATCGTTACATTCCTTAAACAAAAGAGCGGTCAGATTGTAAATATTTCTTCTGTAAGCGGCATCACCGGTCAGGCGCGGCAGACGAATTACTCGGCTTCAAAAGCTGGAATAATCGGTTTTACTAAAGCTTTAGCTAAAGAGGTGGCAGAATATAATATTAGAGTTAATGCAGTGGCTCCTGGTTACATCCAGACTGATATGTTAAATACTTTAAAAGAAGAACAGAAGGATCATTTAAAGAAATTTATTCCTTTAGGCAGATTCGGAAAACCTGCAGATGTTGCAAGGGTAGTTTTGTTTCTTTTAAGTGATGCCGCGCAGTATATCACCGGACAGGTGATCACTGTTGATGGCGGTATGGCAATGAGATAAATCAAATGAAGACGCAATTTACGGAACAATGAGACGTAAATTGCTGTCTGAATTTGACCCTTGACATTTTGCCGCTGCTTGCTCTAAAGTAAAATGTCAAGGGTTTAATTCGCAGACGCCCCGATAAATCGGGGCTACAATTTACGTCGTCTTACGACTCCGTAAATTGTCTGCTCATTAAAAAAGGAGAATAGAAATGAAATATATGGGAGTCGAAGAGATAAAAGAGATTCTTCCTCATCGTTACCCGTTTTTATTGGTTGACAAGGTTATTGATTGCGTTCCCAATGAAAAGCTTATTGCGGTTAAAAATGTTTCGGCAAATGAGCAATTTTTTGTGGGCCATTTTCCCCAAGAAAAAGTTATGCCGGGAGTTTTGATAGTTGAGGCATTAGCGCAGGCTGGAGCAGTATTTTTCTATTTAAGCAAGAGGACCAAAGATGACAAGAACCTGATTTATTATCTGGGCAAGATACAGGCGAAATTCATGAAACCGGTTATCCCCGGTGACCAGCTGAGATTAGAAATAAAGCCAATAAAAATGCTTTCCAATGTCGGTATTTTGTCGGGTGAGGCGTATGTTGAAGACAATCTAGTGACCACAGCAGAATTAGCTTTTAGCGTAAAGGGTTAGATTTCAATAGGTTTTAAATATAAAATAAGTTAATTTTCCCGCCAGATATTCGGTTTTCTCAGTTACGAATAGATTGACTAATTCCTTCCAAGATGATAAACTATTTTATTAATATTCTTCGGGGAGTGGCTCAGTTTGGCTTAGAGCGCTTGGTTCGGGACCAAGAGGTCGTGGGTTCAAGTCCCACCTCCCCGACCACGTAAAAACTTGACCTTCGGTCAAGTTCACGTGGTTTCACCATTGGATGTTTATTGAGTTTTTACGTGAGTCCCGTGATTCCGCGAAGCGGAATTTTACGGGACAGAAAGCTTTAGTATGTTTTACGTATATCAGCTTTACAGCCAAAAAGATAAAGGTTTTTATATTGGTTATACGACCAATATCGAAGGAAGAATTAAGAAGCATAATAATGGAGAAGTAATTTCAACTAAAGATAGGCGGCCACTCTTAGAGATTTATCGTGAAGGGTACATAAGTGAGAAGGATGCAAAGGGTAGGGAAAAATTCTTAAAGAGTGGCGCTGGTAGACGTTTTTTGAAGAAGCAACTCAGAAATACTTACAAAGATTTGGGTATTACTGATTAAAAATATACAGTAGAGTATTCAAAATTATCCTCATTATTATGAAAAGAGTCCATGTCTTTTATTCAGGAAGAGTCCAGGGCGTAGGCTTTAGGTTTACCGCAGAAAACCTGGCTTCAAAATTAGAAATTACCGGTTGGGTAAAGAATATGCATGATGGAAGAGTTGAGATACTCGCCGAAGGCAAACAGGAAAATCTAGAGAAATTCCTAAAAGAAATTAATGCATATTTTGCTAATTATATCAAAGATTCCGAGACACATTGGCTAGAGGCTACGGGAGAATTTAAAGGATTCGGGATTAAATTCTAATGAGATACGGGATTTTTTCAGATATACACGGCAATCTAGAGGCTTTCCAGGAGGTCATCAACGCTTATAAGAATGAAAAGATAGATAAGTATCTTTGTGCCGGCGATATCGTCGGCTATGGCGCGGATCCAAATGAATGCATTGATAAAACAAGGCAGCTTCAGGCTTTGACAGTTGCCGGAAATCATGATTGGGCAGCAGTTGGAATGACTGACATAACATATTTTAACCCCGTAGCCGAGCAGGCAATCCTTTGGACCAGAGCTAAATTATCGGATGAAGAAAAGGATTTCTTGAAATCATTGAAACTGGTTTATGAGAATTCCGATTTAATCTTAGTTCACGGAACGCTTAACAAGCCGGAAGAGTTTAATTATCTGATGGATGTGGAACTGGCTCAGGTTGATTTTAAGTTGATGAAGAAGAATATCTGTTTTATCGGTCATTCTCATATTGCGGGTATTTTTATTGAAGCGAAGGGTGAAATTTCTTATTCGGTTCAAACACAAATTAAGATTGATCCTAACAAAAAATATATCGTCAATGTTGGTAGTGTCGGACAGCCAAGAGACCGAGATAATCGTGCTTCTTTTTGCATTTTTGATACCGATAGGAAAGAGGTGTATTTAAAAAGAGTAGATTACAGCATAGACAAGACTCAAGCCAAGATTATCAAAGCGGGACTGCCTCCTTTTTTGGCAGAGAGATTATCTACTGGGATGTAGTGTATGGATAAATCCAAAGCAAAGACAGAGATAGAAAGATTGCGTCATGAAATCAAGCATCATGATTATCGCTATTACGTATTAAGTCAGCCAGAAATATCGGATAAAGAATACGATGAGCTCTTGCGCAAAATCAGAGAGCTAGAAGAACAATTCCCCGGTTTAATCACGGCAGATTCTCCCACGCAAAGAGTAAGCGGCCAGATCCTTGAGGGCTTTAAAACCGTAAAACATAAAACCAAGATGTATTCATTAGATAATACATATAGTTTTGAGGAGATTAAAGACTGGCAAGAGCGCGTTAAGAAATTATTGCCAAAGGAAAAGATTGAATATGTCACCGAGCTTAAGATTGATGGCTTAAGCGCTTCTTTATCATACAAAAATGGACGATTTCAAACCGGAGCCACAAGAGGTGATGGATTAACCGGGGAAGACGTGACTTTTAATTTAAGAACCATACGGGCCATACCGCTGGAACTATTCGGGAAAGACTTTCCAAAGTTTTTAGATGTTCGCGGCGAAGTTTATATGGATAAATATGAACTTAGAAAAATAAATAAAGAGAGGCAGGATAAAGACGAGCCGCTTTTTGCCAATCCGCGCAATGCTGCCAGTGGGTCTTTGAAGTTGCTCGATACTAGAATTACTGCCCAAAGAAAGCTTAAATTTCTTGCCCATTCTTTTGGGAGCATCGAACCAAAAGAAAATGTAAAAACACAGTGGGAATTCTTGGAGAAAATTAAGAACTGGGGATTACCCGCTAGTCTTCATAATAAACTATGCAGCGACGTGGAAGAAGTCATTGAGTATTGCCGTAAATGGCAGGATAAACGTGACAGTTTAGGATACGAGATAGACGGGATAGTTATCAAGGTCAATTCCCTAACTCAGCAAGAACAAATGGGTTTTACCCAGAAGAGTCCAAGGTGGGCTATAGCCTACAAATTTCCTGCCCATCAGGCTACGACAAAAATTAAAGATATAAAAGTGCAAGTAGGTAGGACAGGAACTTTGACTCCGGTGGCGGAATTAGAACCCGTGGAATGCGCAGGAGTTACTATTTCAAGAGCTACGCTGCATAATTTTGATGAGATAGAGCGTCTAGATGTTAGAGTCGGAGATAGGATAATTTTAGAAAGAGCCGGGGAAGTTATTCCTAAAATCATCAAAGTCGTCAGTTCGGTGCGTACTGGTAAGGAAAGAAAGTTAAAGATTCCAGAGCATTGCCCGGTATGCAATGGTAAAGTCAATAAAGAAAAAGAAGAAGACGTGGCTTATTTTTGTATAAACCCATCTTGCCCGGCCCAGATTGAAAAAGGTCTGATACATTTCGCTTCAAGGACAGCGCTGGATATTGAAGGGATGGGGGAAGCGGTAGTTGAACAATTGGTCCAGAAGAAAATAGTCAAGGATTTTGCCGATATCTATGCTTTAAAAAAAGAAGATTTGTTTAAGCTTGATTTATTTAAAGATAAAAAGGCAGATAATTTGCTTAAGGCTATAGAAAAGAGTAAGAGCCAGCCTTTATCCAGGCTTCTGTTCGCATTAGGCATCAGGCATGTGGGAGAAAAAGTGGCATATGTTTTGGCGCAGCGATTTATCAGCATTGATAAATTGATGCAAGCAAAGGTGGAGGATTTGCAAAATATCAGAGATGTCGGAGTTGTAATGTCTGAGTCAATAGTTGATTTCTTTAGCCAGGATCAAATCAGAAAACTCATCGATAAACTTAAGAAATACGGAGTAAATACTCACGAGAAAGTAATCGAGTCAAAAAATACAAAGCTCGCAGGCAAGAGTTTTGTTTTTACGGGAGAATTAAGAAGTCTTAGCAGGACTCAGGCAGAGAAGACGGTCCAAGAATCAGGAGGAGATTTCTCGTCGAGCGTAAGCAAGAATACGGATTTTCTTGTCGCAGGTGAGAATCCCGGTTCTAAATACCAAAAAGCTAAAGAATTGGGTATCAAGATAATAGGCGAAGAACAATTCCTGAAACTGATTAAATAGGAGGTTAAATGAAGACGAGACTTATGGAACGAAGTGAACATAAGTCTCTGTCTGAATTTGACCCTTGACATTTTGCGAATGAATTAAACCTTAGACAAAATGTCAAGGGTTTAATTCGCCCAAACGACATAAGTCGTGGGCTCATTAAAGGAGGTTAGTTTGGATAAATTATTCTTAAGAAGGCTAATTCTGGTTTCGATTATTTTGACTTTTCTTTCTTGCGAAGGATGCGAGGCTTTCAGGAAAAAGTTTGTTAGAAAGAAACAAGCGGAAGAAGATACTGTCGGGCAGGTGATCCTAGAGCCACAGGAATACCCGGAAGTGGTCCATGATAATGCCGAGCTTTATAAAAATTCTTACACTCTTTGTAAGGCTTGGTATTCAGATTTATTAGATTCATTAAAGGATGAAGGCAGCTATAAAAAGCAGCTGCAATGTTTTAATGAGGTCCTCAAGAATCTAAGCGAGATGCGTAATCTGCTCAAAGAGGAAAAACAGCAAGAATTAGATGTGTGCATAAGCGATATTTCTAAGAATAAAGAGCAATTAATGAACTCAAGGCTTAAGAATTCCATTCTGCCACAGTTAAAAAGCAACCTAGCTAGGGTAGAAAAAACGATAAGAACAAAATTTAACTATAATAAAATTAAAGAATCAATAAGATGATACTTGAGACTGTAGTTGTCGGGCCCTATCAGGCAAATTGCTATATTTTAGCCGAAAAAGAAGGCTCGGAGGCGATAATTATTGATCCGGGGGGAGACTATAATAAGATAAAAAAAGCCATCGATAAGTACGAATTGATTCCCAAGATCGTCATCAATACCCACGGCCACATAGATCACATAGGGGCAAATGATAAATTTCGCTTGCCGGTTTATATTCATAAAGATGATGCTAATTGTCTTCTGGATTCCAAAAGAAACATGTCGGCATTTTTAGGTTCTCCGGTAGCTCTGGATTCTAAAATAAAGACTTTGAATGATAAAGACAAGATAACTTTGGGGAAATTAAGCCTTGAAGTTATTCATACGCCCGGGCATACTCCGGGAGGTATCTGCCTGAAAATAGGGGATATTGTTTTTACCGGGGACACATTATTTTATGGTGGGATAGGAAGGACTGACTTTCCTTACGCCAGCGAGGAGAAAATGCGCGAATCCTTGAAGAAACTGATGAGTTTGCCCGATAAGATAAAGATTTTTCCCGGCCATGGCCAGGCATCTTCCATAGGAGAAGAAAAAAAATCAAATCCATTTATATAATATGCAAGAATTATTAGAAAACTTCATTAATTATTTGTCTATCGAGCGCGGCTTAGCCAAGAATACCTTGGAATCTTACAAACGAGATTTGCAGAAATATATCTCTTATATGAAATCTAAGGGTTTTTCTGATGCGACTAAAATCGATAGGGAGCAAATCAGTTCCTTTTTGTTCTTTTTAAAAGACAAGCATCTTTCTATGAACTCTATAAGCAGGAATTTGGTTGCTATAAAGATGTTTCATCGTTTCTTAGTCAGGGAAGGGCATGCCAAGCAAGATCCTACAAGCTTGCTTGAGTCTCCGAAATTATGGAAGCGTATTCCGGATGTTTTATCAACCGATGAAGTAGAAGCCATGATTGAAGCCAGCTACCCGCGTGATTGGCAGGGCATAAGAGACAGAGCACTCTTGGAATTATTGTATGCTTCAGGAATGCGTGTTTCAGAAGTAGTAAATCTGAAAGTTTCGGATCTGAATCTGGATATCGGTTTTGTCCGATGCCTGGGAAAAGGCCAGAAGGAAAGAATTATTCCTATCGGCAAAAGTGCGATTCTTGCGGTTAGAAGGTATTTAGATAAAACCAGGCCAAAGCTAGCTAAAAAAGAAGCGCCCCAATTTTTATTCTTAAGCCGGATGGGAAAAAGAATTTCCCGCCAGTCGATTTGGAAGCTGGTAAAACAATACGCGCTTAAAGCTAAGATCAAAAAAGAAATTAAGCCGCATACTTTAAGGCATTCTTTTGCCACGCATCTTTTGGAGAGAGGCGCGGATTTAAGATCGGTTCAGGAAATGCTGGGGCACTCTGATATTTCCACAACCCAGGTCTATACCCATATAAATAAAGATAGATTGAAATCTATTCATCAAAAATTTCATCCCAGGCCATAAATATGTTAGTTAAGAATTTAAATAATCTGCCCCGAGATATTCTTAGGCTATTTAGCCAAATTGGCAAAATAGCGCAGGAGAATAATTGCAGAGTCTTTGTAGTCGGCGGGGTAATCCGCGATCTGTATCTGGGAAGAGAGAATTTTGATTTTGATATTATCGTTGAAGGTGACGGCATAGCCTTAGCTAAGATATTAGCTGATAAATTCAAGGCTAAATTGGTAGATCACGAACAATTCTGTACGGCAGCCCTATTTATGCCGAACGGAATAAAAATTGATATAGCCACGGCAAGAAAAGAAACCTACGAACATCCTGGCGCGCTTCCTAAGGTTACGCCGGGGAGCATAGAAGACGATCTTTTGCGCAGAGACTTCTCGATTAATGCTATGGCGGCTTCTTTAAATCCTGAAGATTTCGGAGAATTGATCGATTTTTCTGACGGATTAAATGATTTAAAGAAAAAGGTAATCAGGGTTCTGCATGATTTGAGTTTTATAGATGATCCGACCAGAATCTTAAGGGCGATTAGATTCGAACAGAGGTTAAAATTCAGAATTGAGGATCATTCTCTGAAGTTGATCAAAGAGGCATTGAAGCATCACGCCTTTGAAACTATAAAGCCGCCTCGGATTTGGCGTGAATTAATCCTCATCCTTTACGAGAAAAGTCCAAAAAAATACTTTATGCGTATAGCCGGGGTCTGCGACCTCAGGTTCATACATCCTAAGTTAAGGTTAAACAGAGATACTTTAAGGTTGTTTGACGCGATCGATAAATTATTAGTTTCTTATGAAAAGCTGTATCCGCATAATGAACCGGTGGAGAATTGGTTTCTTTATTTTATGGCTTTAACAGACGCTCTTAAACGTAGCGAAATTAAATATCTTGCGGAAAGGTTTAATCTTAAAAAAGACCAACGGGACAGATTGTATTCCTTTAAGAATTTAAACCGGAATTTCTTTAATTTCTTGGGAAAAAATAATCTGCAGCCCAGCCAGGTTTATGTAATGTTGGAGCATTTAAGCTATGAGACCATCCTGATTTTAAGGGCTAAATCCGAGAATAAGATTATAAAGAAAAGAATAGATGACTTTTTAAACATTTATGATAAAGTCAAATTAAGTATAAACGGTGATTACCTGGCTGAGTTAGGTGTGAGCCTTGATAGCGGTTTTAAGAAAATCCTAGATAAGATATTTTATAAAAAGCTAGACGGAGAACTCCAGACTAAAGAGGAAGAAATAGAATACGCAAGGAAATTGATAGATAACCAATGACTATAGGGTTATTGCAATTAATTATCAAGATCCCCGGGAGTAATTCCTTGAAAGAAAAACGCAGGGTCTTGCATAGCCTAAGAGATAAATTAAGAGATAAATACAATATTTCTATAACAGAGATTGAAGATCAGGATAAATGGCAGAAGTCAACTTTGGCAATCGCCAAGGTTGATCAAGAACGCAAAATGATTGATACATCTTTCGGAAACATCGTTGATTATATCAGGAATTCAAATAGCGTGGAAATATTGGATTACCAAATAGAATTATTTTAAGATGAGCAGGATAGAGAAATTAAATCAGCAATTTAAAAGGGAAATCAGCAGTATCGTCCAGAACGAGCTGAATGATCCGCGTTTAGGTTTTATCACTATAAACAGGGTAGAGATTACGCGCGATTTAAGCTATGCCAAAGTTTATTTTAGCGTATTAGCCAATGCCAAAAAGACCCAAAAGGTAGAAAAGGGGTTATTAAGCGCCGCTGGCTACATTAGAAAACTATTGTCCGACCGAATTAAAACAAGGCTTACGCCGGAACTGATCTTTAAATTGGATAAGTCTACTGAATATAGTGTCCACATCGCAGAAGAAATAGAAAGGTTGAAAGATGAGTCTAGAAAATATAGTAAAGACGATAAAGAAATATAAAAGTTTCTTAATCAGTGCCCATACAAATCTTGAGGGCGATGCGATTTGCTCCGAGCTTTCCTTTGCAAGGTTATTGCAAAGAATGGGCAAGAAGATTTTTATCGTTAATTCTGATAAAATCCCCGAGCTTTACAATTTTCTACCAGGGGTGAAGTCGATTTCAAGATTCCAAGGGAAAATGCCGGAATATGAAGTTTTCTGTGCCTTGGATTGCGCTGACAGAGAAAGGCTCGGTCGCATATCTAATTATATTCATAAAGATAAACTCATAATTAACATCGATCACCACAAAACCAATGTAAATTTTGGCGATATAAATTGGGTGATGCCTTACGCTTCATCTGCCTGCGAGATGGTTTATCACCTATTTAAGAAAACTAAAATCAAAATAGACAAAATCTCGGCTCTATTATTATATGTGGGGATTTTGACAGATACGGGATCATTTCGTTACAGCAATACCAGCCCTAACACGCATCGTATCGTCGCAGAATTGCTCAGTAAAGACTTGTCCGCCAACAGGATTTATCAGAAAATTTACGAAGCAAACCCTTTAGATGAAATGAAAATCCTGTCCGATATTATTAATGGGTTTGAAACTGATAAGAAAAGAAAGGTGGCATGGGTAGAGATTAAAGCCGATACCCTGCAAAAATTATATTCAAGAGTCGATATCGCTGATAATGTTTTTGATTTCTTAAGGTCGATAAAAGGGATAGAGGTTTCGTTAATTTTTAAAGAGATTAACTCCGGAGAAACAAAAGTAAATTTCAGATCGCGCGGCAGGGTTGATGTAGCAAAGTTTGCCAGGATTTTCGGCGGGGGAGGCCATCATAATGCCAGCGGCTGCAATATCTCTAGGGGACTTAAAGGCGCTAAGCAAATAGTCCTTAGTAAATTATATAAATTGGTATGAAAGAAGGAATTCTGCTTATTGATAAACCCCAAGGGATTACTTCTCATGATGTTGTAAATTCTGTCAGAAGAAAATTGGGGATTAGAAGAGTAGGGCATGCCGGTACGCTTGATCCCATTGCCACCGGTTTATTGATAGTTTTAGTTGGTAAGGTTACCAAGTCCTTTAATAAATTTGTTAATTTTGACAAAGAATATTTTGCCACCTTAACTCTTGGCGAGTCTACCGATACGGGGGATGCTTTAGGCAAGATGGTAAAAAACGAACCTTTCGCACATATAACAAAAGAAAAGATCGAAGAAGCGTCCAAAAGATTTGTCGGGGATATTGAACAGATTCCTCCGATGGTCTCGGCCCTTAAATATAAAGGCAAAAGGCTGTATAGTTTGGCCAAAAAAGGCATAAGTGTTCCCCGCGAATCAAGAAAAATAAAGATTTATTCCTTGGAGATCAAAAGATTTTGCCCGCCGGAAGTGGATTTTCAGGTAATTTGTTCCAAGGGAACCTATATTCGTAAGCTTGGGGAAGACATAGGCGAAGCCCTCGGCTGCTGTGGCCATATATCAAAGATAAGAAGAATTGCTATAGGTCATTTTAGGATAGAAGAGGCGATCAAACTTGAAGACGTCAATGAAAGTTTATTACGGAGTTGGCCAGCTTAATCGCAAGCTAATAAGGCCGATTTTAGCGATCGGTATTTTTGACGGTGTCCATCTTGGACACCAATGTTTAATAAAAAAGATTGTAAAGAAAGCTCGCCAAATAAAAGGAACGAGCGTTGCGCTAACTTTCTATCCTCATCCTTACCACGTTTTGAAACCTAGAACGTACCTGCCGTTTCTGATTTCTTTAGAACACCGCCTAAAGTTAATTGCTGATTTGGGAGTTGATGTATGTATAGTTCAGGAGTTCACAGAGAAATTCTCGCAAACCGATAAGATCCCTTTTATAAAGAATTTTTTGTTTAAAAAGATTAAACCCCAAGAAATTTTTGTTGGCAAAGACTTTACTTTTGCCAGAAAAAGATCAGGAAACGTAAAGTTCCTAGAAGCATTCAGCAATATTTGCAGGTACAAAACCAGAGAGATACGGTCGGTTGTTGTCGACGGAAAAAGAATAAGTAGCACATTTATTCGCAAATTGATACGCCAAGGGAACCTTGATCTTGCCGCTAGGTTTTTAGGAAGACCCGTATCAATTTTTGGCAAGATAGTTAAAGGTTCAAGGCGGGGAAAGATATTAGGATTTCCTACCGCGAACATTGATTATCATCACGAGATATTGCCGCCGACAGGAGTATACGCTGTCAGGATAAATTTCGATAAAGAAAAACTCCTCGGAGTTGCAAATTTAGGCTTTCGGCCATCTTTTAAAAAATCCTTAAAGAGGGAAGAAGTTGTGGCAGAAGTCCATATCTTTGATTTCGATAAGAATATTTACGGAAAAACTGCGGAGCTGGAGTTTATCAAAAGAATTCGCGCGGAAAGAAAATTCAAGAACAGGACCAAACTAATTTGTCAGATAGAAGAGGATCTTAAAACAGTACGACAATTCTTCAGAATCTAACCTAAAATTCCCACCTAAACCTATTCATTAATCCATTCACTAAATCACAATATGTTGTTGTTGAGCGGTATTTTTGACACTATTTGTTGTGTAGCAATAAAATAAGGAAAAATTTCCCTTGACAAGTGTCTCCAAAGTAGTAGAATTTGACTATAAAGTGCCACAAAGTGGAGGGAAGTGGCAAAGTATAAAAACTTTTTAAACTTGTGAAAAAATATGTTTTACGGTGAATATCTCCATACATTAGATAGAAAAGGCCGCATAATCCTGCCATCAAAATTCCGCGATGCTGCCAAAGCAAATTTCGTAGAAAAATTCTATTTAACTAGAGGACTGGATAAATGTTTATTTATGTTTGCTGAAGAGGAATGGAAGCTTCAGGAACAGAAATTCAGGACTATGTCTTTTACTAAGCAAGAATCAAGGCAATTTAACCGCATATATTTTTCTGGTGCAGTTGAAATTATTCCCGACAAACAAGGCAGGATTCTTGTTCCGCAATATCTAAAAGATTTTGCCGGGATAAAACGCGAAGTAATTATTATCGGAGTTTCTAACAGAATCGAAATCTGGAGCAGAGATTCTTGGGGAGAATTTTTTAATTCATCCAAAGAGTCTTTTGAAGATGTTGCTGAAAAGTTAATTGAGTAGGCAGAAATGGAGCATAAACCAGTTATGCGAGAAGAAATAGCACAATATCTGAATCTTAACCCAGGCAAAGTCGTTCTTGATTGCACGATAGGGACAGGAGGCCATGCCCAGGAGATCCTTAGGAAGATAGCTCCGCAGGGAAGGCTTATAGGCGTTGATAGAGACGCCGATTCCCTATCTATCGCAGAAAACAATTTGAAAGAATTCAGCGGATTCTACACTCTTATCAAAGACGATTTCAGGCACTTAGATAGGATATTAGAGAATTTAAAGGTGCAGAATATCGATGGAATCCTTTTTGATTTAGGAATTTCATCGTTCCAGCTGGATAACTCCAAAAGGGGATTTAGCATAAGAGAAGACGGCCCTCTAGATATGCGCATGGATAAAAACAGTTATATCTCTGCGTATGATCTGGTAAATTCGCTCTCAGAAACAGAAATTTCAGGTATACTAAAGAACTTTGGCCAAGAGAGATGGCATAATCGTATCGCCCATTATCTTGTGGAAGAGAGGATGAGAAATCCCATTGCAACCACTAAGCAACTTTCAGATATTGTCATGAAGGCTGTCGGATACAGATATGCGGCACAAAAAATCCACCCAGCGACACGTACCTTTCAAGCCTTTAGAATTGCAGTCAATAGAGAATTAGAAGCTCTTGATATGGCATTGGATAAAGCGATAAGGTCTTTGAGCAAGGGCGGTCGGATCTGCGTTATTTCTTTTCATTCCCTAGAAGATAAAATAGTTAAGGAGAAGTTTAAGAATTTTTCAAGAGAGGGCATCCTAGAGATTATTACTAAGAAACCCTTGAGATCTACCGAGCAGGAAGTTTCAGAGAATGTACGTGCTAGAAGTGCCCGCTTGCGGGTGGCTGAAAGGATCTAAATGAGATTAAGCAGGTTTTTCGGATTTTTGATAATGGTAACAATTATCAGCCTGCTCTATGTGCAGATGCAGGTAGTCATTTTTCAGTCTGCCTACGCAGCAAACGACAAAGAATCCCAGTTGCGCGACTTGCTTGATACCAAAACGGTTCTAGTGTATAATATAGATCGATTAGAGTCGGCGCAAAATATAGGCAACAAAATGCTTTGTTCCAAAGCGGAACTTCAGTTTACCGCAGAAGAACAGATATCTTCTTTGAAGTTGCCGGCTCAATTGGCTAAGTCTTGGAATGCAAACTCAGCAGCCCAGCAGCGGCGTCCAAGATATAATTTAGTTGCGTTATTGTTTAACTTAGGTTCTCAGGCAGAAGCAACAGAGAGAATCAGAAAGTAATCTAAAATTGTGTTTATTAAGAAATCCCCAAACCGCCTCAGGGCGGTTATTTCCTTTCTTTTATTAACCCTATTACTTTTTTCAATTAAACTCGTCCTTATACAAATCTTTAAATCCGAACATCTTCGGAAAATTGCCGAGAAGCAACATAATTTGTTATTGGAGCTAGAACCAGAAAGAGGCATAATATTTGACCGCCACATGAGGCCTTTATCCACGAATCTGCCCGCGCAATCATTGTATGCAGTACCCACGAAGATAAAAAACAAAAATGCTTTAGCAGAAAGACTCGCCCTAATTACGGGTCAAAAAAAAGATTTCTTTCTTGAGAGGTTAAACCGCAAAAAGGCATTTATTTGGCTGTCAAGAAAGCTGACTGACCGGCAATATGATGCAATAAAGAAGATGAGTATTGACGGGTTAGGTTTTAAACGTGAGACAAAGAGACATTATCCGGACGCGGAGCTTGCTTCCCATGTTATTGGCTTTGCTGGTTTAGATAATGTGGGGCTCGAAGGAATAGAGCTTCATTATGACAAGTATCTTAGAGGAAAACTTGGCTGGTGCATGATTTTAAGGGACGCGAAACAAAAAGGGATAATGCTGGAGAAGGAATTTGTCCCCCCTAAAGATGGCTATGATATTGTTTTAACTATTGATGAGACAATTCAATTTATAGCCGAGAGAGCGCTAGATGAATCATTCAAGAAACATAATGCCAGTGGCGCAAGCGTTATAGTTATGGACCCTAGAACTGGGGAGATACTCGCTATGGCTAACCGTCCGACTTTTGATTTAAATAATTTTGATGATTCTATAGCAGGGTCGCACAGGAATAGATCTATATGCGATTTTTATGAACCGGGTTCCGTATTCAAGATTGTCACCGCTTCGGCTGCCCTAGAAGAGGACAAGGTCAAGGAGGCAGATAAATTTTTCTGCGAAAACGGTTCGTATAAAGTGGGCAATCATATTTTGCATGATTACCGTCCGCATGGAACGTTGACATTCAGGGAAGTAATGATGCAATCCAGTAATATCGGAGTCACAAAGGTAGCTCAGATTTTAGGTCCAGAGCTGGTATATAAATATGCTAAACTTTTCGGTTTCGGCTCTTTAACCGGAATTGATCTTCCCGGCGAGGTAGGAGGCCAGAATAAGCCTCCGGAGAAATGGTCAAAGACTTCTATAGGTGCAATACCCATAGGTCAGGAGGTGTGCGTTACTGCAATACAGCTGGTTACTGCATTGTCTGCTATTGCAAACGACGGAATCCAGATGCGGCCTTATGTTATCAAGCGCATCCAAGATAAAAAAGGAGAGTTAATTAAAGAATTTTCCCCTCAGGAAATAAGAAGAGCCATCACTGCAGAAACGGCGTCCAGAATGAAGGATATTTTGGCAGCGGTAGTCGCAGAAGGCACGGGCAAAGGCGCACAGATCAAAGGCTATAGAGCAGCTGGAAAAACCGGTACTGCTCAAAAAGTTGAAAATGGAGTATATTCGCACTCAAAATTCATAGCTACTTTTATGGGCTTCATTCCAGTAGAGGATCCGCAACTTGCCATTGTTGTTTCTTTCGATGAGCCGCATCCCGCATATTTAGGAGGAACGGTTTCTGCCCCGGTTTTTAAGAAGATTGCCGAAGATGCTTTAAAATATCTTAAGAGTATGGAAGAAATGGAACTAGTAGACTTAAATGAGACTAAGAGAGTTATTCACTAATCTTAACAAAGCCCAAGATTTAGAGATAAAAGGTATAAATACCGATTCAAAGTTAATTTCTCGAGGAGAGATTTTTGTAGCAATTAAGGGCGCAGAACAAGATGGTCATAAGTTTATAAAAGATGCTATTAAGAATGGCGCAGTTTGCGTAGTAAAGCAGAAAGATATCTTTGTTGCTAAAGATATAGATTTAAAGAAAACAACTGTTATAAATGTTGCGGATACCCGCAAAGCAATTTCTGAACTGGCGGCAAAATATTATGATTATCCTTCCGAAAAATTAAAAGTAATTGGCGTAACCGGCACTAATGGAAAAACCACAATCACTTATCTTATTGAGAGCATTTTGGAGGAAGCAGGTTATCCCACTGGTTTGATTGGAACCATAAATTACAAATTCAAGCATATGGTCCTTCCGTCGATAAATACAACTCCAGGCGCGCTTGAAATGCAGGCATTCTTAGCAAAAATGGCTAAAGAAAAGCTGAAATATTGCGTTATGGAGGTATCGTCGCATTCTTTGGAACAGGAGAGGGTAAGAGATGTTAATTTTCATATAGCGATTTTTACAAATTTGACTCAGGATCATCTTGATTATCATCATAGCTTAGAAGAGTATTTTACGGCCAAGGCAAAATTATTTACCAATTTAAACCCTAAAGCTTACGCTGCGGTAAATATCGATGATCCTTATTCAAGCCGCTTGCTAAAGATGACCAAAGCCAGGAAAATCACATTTGGTTTTTCTAAAAAATCTCAAATAAGAGCCAAAAACAACAATCTAAGTATTCAGGGAAGCGATTTTCAAATCTTAACTCCCAAAGGTCGGCTCAGCATACAAACCGGGCTAATCGGGAGGCACAATATTTACAATATTCTTGCAGCAGTTTCCGTTGGTTTTATTGAAGGAATAAACTTCAGCATAATTAAAAGAGGTATTGAAAAGATAGATCGTGTTGCCGGTAGGATGGAGGCAATAAATCAGGGCCAAAAGTTCGGCGTTTTTGTTGATTATGCTCATACGGAAGATGCATTAAAAAATGTTATTTCATCCTTAAAAGAGTTCCATAAAGGAAAGATTATAGTAGTTTTTGGTTGCGGTGGACAACGCGATACTACCAAGCGTCCCAAAATGGGAAAACTCGTAAGCAGGCTCGCAGATTATTTTATTATTACCAATGATAACCCGAGACGAGAAGACCCACAAAAAATAATTAAAGATATATTAAAAGGCATAAAAACCAAGAATTATGATATTATCTTGGATAGGGCTAAGGCGATAGAAAAGGCTATAAAGATGGCAAAAGATAAGGATACTGTTTTGATTGCCGGAAAAGGACATGAAACAAGCCAGATATTGAAAGATAAGAGCCTAGCTTTTGACGATAGAGAAGTTACAAGAAGGATATTGAATTGTTTAAGGTAAAAGAGATATTGGAAGGCACCCGGGGAAGGCTACTGCAAGGTAGTCTGGATTCTGCTTTTAGAAGTATCTCTACCGACACGAGAACTATAAAACCTAAAGAGCTGTTTCTGGCTATAAAAGGCGATAACTTTAACGGCCACTCGTTTCTAAAAAAAGCTATAGAAAAGAAGGCTGCAGGAGCGATAGTTTCCGAAAATAGAAGGAATGCTTATCCCAAGGGTTTTGTAGCTATCTTGGTTGATGATACAGTTAAAGCGCTGGCCGATATAGCAAATTTTCATCGTAAGAAATTTGATATTCCTGTTATTGCGGTTACCGGTAGCAATGGCAAGACTACAACCAAAGATATGATCGCCTGTGTCTTAGCAGAGAAATATAATGTTTTATCTTGTCAAGGCACGCATAATAATCATATCGGAGTTCCGTCGACGTTGTTGCAATTAAACGGTAGGCACGAAGTAGTTGTCTTGGAGCTTGGTACGAATCACAAAGGGGAGATCTTAAACCTTTCCCGGATTGCTATTCCAGACATAGCTGTCTTTACCAATGTCGGACCTTCGCATCTAGAGTTTTTTAAGAATATAGAATCAGTTTTTAATGAAAAGATAAGTTTACTAAAGAATTTACATCCCAAGGGGACAGTAGTCATTAATAAAGACGATTGTTCTTTGCGCAAAATCGAGTCAAAATATAAAAAAAGATTTAGAATATTAAGTTATAGTGAAAAAGACTGCTCTAAGTTCCAAGCAACAAAAATAAATTTAGGATTTGATTCTTTAGCGTTTTTGTTAAATAATAAGACTTGGATTAGATTAAATACGCCAGCAGAACACAATATCTATAATGCCTTAGCGGCAATTGCCTGCGCCAATCTTTTTAATATAGATATAGCCATAACTAAACGAGCGTTGGAGAGCTTTGTTTTTCCTAAGTCACGTTTTAATTTCCTAAAAGTTAATGGTTTTTCTTTGATAGATGATTCCTACAACTCCAATCCGCAATCTTTGGAAAGCGCGTTAAAAGTTATATCTCGCTTCGATTCAAGACGCAAAATTGTAGTATGCGGAGATATGCTAGAGTTAGGCAAGGGCAGCAGAAAATTCCATTACGATTTAGGTAAAAAGCTGGGTGATTACGGTGTTGATATATTGATTACGGTTGGAAGATTAGCAAGGTTTCTGGGCAAAGGTGCTTCGGATAGTAGCTTTAATGAAAAAATGATTTTTAGTTTTGATTCTATAGATGACGCAGGGAATAAACTGATTGATATCATAAGTTCTCGTGACGTAATTCTTATCAAAGGTTCTCGATCGTTAAAGTTGGAGAGAATAGTAGATAAAATAAAGAGTAATTTTTAGCTAAAGTTAGGAAAATAGCATGTTTTATCATTTTCTTTATCCATTAAGAGATTTATTCTTTGGTTTTAATGTTTTGCGTTATATTACTTTCCGCGCGGCCATGGCTGCGGTTATGGCCTTTGCGTTATGTTTTATTTTTGGGAAGGTATTTATTCCTAAATTTGCCAGTTATAAAATCCGTGAAAAGGTCAAGAAAAATGATAGCCTCAAGCTTGATGATTTACATAGCCATAAAGCCGGCACCCCCACAATGGGTGGGGTTTTTATTTTGTTAAGTGTTTTTATAACGGTTTTATTATGGGCCGATCTTACCAATAAATTTATTTTACTTTCTTTATTCGTCAGTCTATATTTGGGCGTTTTGGGATCTACCGACGATCTTTTAAAGCTGCGCAGTAAAGTTTCCAAAGGCTTATCCGCTAAATCAAAATTATTCTGGCAGTTAATACTAGGTTTAGCAGTTGGGACATTTCTTTTTCTAGATCCTAATTTTTCTTTGGAACTAAGCCTTCCTTTCTTAAAGGATGTGGTAATAAATGCTGGTTTATTTTATATTCTGTTTATAGCGCTTGTGATCGTTGGTACTTCCAACGCAGTCAATATTACTGATGGCCTTGATGGCTTAGCTATAGGCTGTATTAGCATAGCAGCTTTAACCATTGGAATCTTGAGTTATATAAGCGGCAACCTGAAATTTAGCGAATATCTTTTTCTGCCTTATATAGTGGATTCCGGGGAACTGACTGTTTATTGTGCCAGCATACTGGGAGCAAGCTTAGGTTTTTTATGGTTTAATTGCCATCCGGCGGAAATTTTTATGGGAGATGTTGGTTCTCTTGCGCTCGGGGGTACGTTGGGCGCAATAGCTATATTCATAAAGAAAGAATTCCTTCTTGTCCTTTTGGGAGGGATTTTCGTTATAGAGGCGGCTTCGGTAATTTTGCAGGTCGGTTCTTTTAAGTTTAGAAAAAAGCGCATATTTAAAATTGCCCCGATACATCATCATTTTCAATTTCTCGGTTGGGATGAATCCAAAGTCATTATTAGATTCTGGATAATTGCCATTATTCTATCCTTGATTACGTTAGCCACGTTAAAATTAAGATAAGATGATTTTTAAAAATAAGACCATTACTGTTTTTGGTTTAGCAAGAAGCGGTCTTGACGTAGCTTTGCTTTTATCGCAGACAAAAGAGGTCTCTAAGATTAAAGTTACTGATATAAATGATAATCCTTCTATTAGAGAAAACGCAAAGAAGCTAGATTCATCAATAGATGTAGAGATAGGTAGGCACAGCGAGAATTTTATCAAAGATAGCGATATCATCGTTATGAGCCCAGGAATAAGGGCGGATTTGCCAATATTAGAATGGGCCAGAAAAAAAGGAATAAAAATTATCGGAGAGATTGAATTGGGCTTTTTATTGTGTCCCGCGCCAATTGTGGCTGTGACAGGGACAAACGGCAAAACCACGGTGACAACCTTATCTTCCCAAGTCCTCAAATTAACTGGCAAAAACGTGCATTTATGCGGTAATATCGGAAACCCTTTTTCAAGGGAAATAACAAGAATAAAAAAAGATGATTTGGTTTGCCTTGAAGTCAGTTCATTCCAATTGGAGACCATTGAGAAATTTAAGCCGAAAATAGCGGTATTCTTAAATCTGAGCCCAAATCATCTCGATAGATATAATAATATACAAGATTATCTTTCTGCAAAAAAGCGCATTTTTATGAATCAGGACGATAAAGATTGGGCAGTATTAAACTACGAAGATGAACTGGTAAGAAACATCTCGAAAGAAGTAAAATCTCAGGTTTCATTTTTTAATAGCACGGAAGATAGAAAAGAGAATTTGAATTCTAATTTTCTGGCAGCATTGGCAGTGGCTCGGATTTTCGGAGCAAAAAAAGAAAAATGCCTAGAAATCTTTAGAAACTTTAAGGGGATAGAGCATCGCTTAGAATGGGTTAGGAATATTGATGGCGTAGATTTTATTAACGATTCCAAGTCTACAACCATAGAGGCAACGATATGGGCACTAAGCAATATAAGTAGGCCCATTATCATGATTGCCGGCGGCAGGGAAAAGGGAAGTGACTTTGCGACGGTAAAGCAGCTAATTGCTAAGAAAGTTAAAGAGCTTATTCTGATAGGAGAGGCTAAGCCTAAGATAAAAAAGGCCTTGGAAGGAGCTACTAAGATTATAGAGGCTGGGACCTTAAAAGATTCGATTAATCTAGCTCGTAATAGTGCTAAAAGCGGAGATAGTATTTTATTTTCTCCTATGTGTAAGAGTTTTGATATGTTTGTTGATTTTGAAGATAGGGGAAGAAAATTTAAGGAGATAGTTAAGAATATTTAGATAATATGCAAGACACGCGAAAATATCTGGTCATTGTTTCTGCGATATTAATCTGTTTGGGGATAGTAATGATTTATAGTTCTAGCAGCATCTATGCCTGGCAGAGGTTGAGCGACCCGTTTTACTTTCTTAAGCGCCATATCTTTTATGTTTTGCTTGGGATATTATTAAGTTTATTTGCTATGGGCATAGATTATCGTATTTTAAATAAGTATTCCAAGCCTCTGATGTTGATATCTTTTTTGATGTTGGTTTTGGTTTTGGTTCCTGGGATAAGTAAAGAGATTGCTGGCGCGAGGCGTTGGTTTAGATTTCTGGGCTATAGTTTTCAGCCTTCAGAATTTGCCCAATTAGCCATGATAATTTACACTGCGAGTTTTTTATCCCGAGAGGATAAGGATATCAAGGATTTATTTTCAGGCTTTGCCCCGATGGTGATGGTTTTGGGGGTTTTTGTTCTTTTGATATTGGCGCAGCCAGATTTAGGGACAGCTGTTTCTATATCTGTAGTAGTTTTTGTGATGCTTTTTATAGGGGGGATTAGGCTGTCGCATCTTGGCGCAATTATTTTATTAGCGCTGCCAGCTCTTTACGTATTAATTTTTAGCGTTCCTTATCGTCGGAAGAGAATCATTTCTTTTTTGAATCCTTGGATGGATCCCCAGGGAATTGGTTTTCAGCTGGTTCAATCCCAGCTGGCACTAGGTGCTGGAGGTATTTTTGGAGTTGGTTTGGGCCAAGGCAGGCAGAAATTGTTTTATTTACCGGCCGCGCACACAGATTTTATATTTTCCATCATTGGAGAAGAGCTAGGCTTGATTGGAACGGTTGCAGTTGTAATTTTGTTCATTTTATTTATCTGGTCGGCTGCTAAGATAGCAATGAAGGCTTCAGACGGTTTTGGCCATTATCTGAGCGTAGGTATCATTGCTTTAATCGCTTTTAAAGCCATCGTTAATATCGGCGTCAGTATCGGCAGCCTGCCGACAAAAGGCCTGCCGCTTCCATTTGTTAGCTACGGGGGGACTTCTTTGGTTTTTAACATGATAGGTTTGGGGTTGCTGCTTAATATTTCAAAATCAAGAGAAGTATGAGGATATTATTTTCGGGGAGTAGTTCCGGAGGGCATATTTTTCCTGCGTTGGCGCTAGCTGAGGAACTCAGCAAAAAGAATGATGCAGAAATTTTTGTTCTTCAGACGGGTAATGAAGACATAGATAGACAGATTGCCGAGAAGGGGTTTCAAATTGTGCCTTTTAAACTTAGAGGCATATCTTTTATTGCTTTCGGCAAAGCCTTTTTCTCCGTGTTTAAATTAATATCCGCTTCAATTCATTCCCTTCGGATTCTTTTTAAAATAAAACCCGATATTGTGTTAGGTTTCGGAGGTTATTATTGCGCTCCGGTAGTTATGGTTGCACATTTCTTAGGAATTCCGACTATGATCCACGAACAAAATGTCGTCCCTGGCAAGGCAAATAGCATTCTTGCCAAATTCGTTGATAAGATAGCCGTAAGTTTCAAGGAAAGCATAAAATATTTTCGCGCTAAAAAAGTGGTTTTTACTGGTTGCCCTGTGCGTAAAGATATAATCGATGCGACTATTGAAGATGCGCGAAAAAGATTCAATTTAAACGACGAGAAATTTACAATATTTATTATGGGAGGAAGTAAAGGCAGCCACAGTATAAATTTGAAAATTTTGGATGCAGTCACTAACATGCGAAATAAAGAAAAACTTCGCATAATTCATGTCGCTGGCCATCAAGATTACGATTTTGTCCTGAGAGAATATTCAAAAATGAAGATTGATGCTTTAGTGTTTGCATTTTTAAAAGAAATAGGTTATGCTTATAAATTAGCCAATATTGCGGTGACGCGGGCTGGGGCTTCGACAATTTCCGAGCTCATAGCTTTAAGGGTTCCGGCGATAATAATCCCTTATCCATTCGCCGGCGGGCATCAATCAATGAACGCAAAAATATTGTCTGATGTCGAAGCGGCAACCATAATAGATGAGCATAGCCTTTCCGCAAGAATTTTGACCGAGCAATTAGAATCATTTGCGTCAGACGCAGTTAGAATTAAGCAGATGAAGGTAAATTTTGAGCGTATAGAAAACTATAATGCTGTACAGAATTTAGCAGCGGAGGTTTTACCCATAAGAAGATGCTAATCAGAATTTTCGCCATTCTATTCATTTTAGCCTTTTTACCGAATATTTCTTTCTGCGAGGAGCAAAGATGGGAAGACAAGCGCAGCAATCATTTTATTATTTACTATAAAGATGCTCCCGAGGATTTCATAGCAGAAGTTGTCGATGCGGCAGAGGATTATTATCAGAAAATCACCAGGGACTTAGGTTTTACGCGTTATGATTATTGGTTATGGGAAGATCGTGCCAAGATTTATATATATAAAGATTCCGAAGATTACCATGCTACTTCCGGAAAACCTTCTTGGGCCAGCGGACATGCAGAGTACGAAAAAAAGACAATTTATACTTATCCCTTGGCCTGGGGTTTTTTTGATACCTTGCTTCCTCACGAATTAGGACATATAATTTTTAGGGAGTTTGTGGGATTCAAGAACAAGAATGTTCCATTATGGCTGGATGAAGGAGTGGCTTGTTATCAAGAACGCACAAGAAGATGGGGCTCAGAGAAGGAAGTAAAGAAAGCTATAGAGCAAAAAAAATTTATCACCATAAATGAGCTTACGGAAATAAATTCATTATCATCTTTTGACAATGAGAAGGTAGAACTTTTTTACAATGAGTCAGTAAGCATAGTTTCATTCCTTATCGGTAAATATGGAAAACATAATTTTGTGAGGTTTTGCAGGGCATTAAAAGACGGAAAGAGCCTAGATAGTGCCATCGATTCAGCTTACGCCAGATTTGATAATCTTAAAGAATTAAATGATGTTTGGTATAAATATTTAACTACGAATGAATAAGTCGATCCATTTTATAGGCATCGGCGGTATCGGAATGAGCGGCATCGCCAAGATTCTCATGAAGCAAGGGCATTCAGTTAGTGGATCGGATATAAAATCCGGTAGCGCTACGCAAGAGCTGAGCGACTTGGGAGCGAAGATATACATAGGTCATGATGAAAAGAATCTAAGGGATAAAGATATAGACTTGGTAGTGTATTCCTCCGCCGTAGATCATAAAAATTCAGAATTAGTTTTCTCTCTGCAAAATAATATTCCTATCGCAAAAAGGGCGCAGGTCCTTTCGGAATTGATGAAGGATAAAAAAGGTATTACTGTTGCCGGCGCTCACGGCAAGACCACAACAACTTCCATGGTTTCTTTTCTTTTGAATAAGTCCGATTTTAATCCGACTATCGTTGCCGGAGGGAACGTCTTTAACTTCAACAATAATGCTTTATTGGGAGAAGGTTCATTTTTTGTCGCCGAGCTGGATGAAAGCGACGGTTCATTTTTGTATTTTAATCCGCTATATTCCATAGTAACAAATATAGATTTTGAGCACGTGGATTATTATCATAACTTTGAGAATATCCTTGATGCCTTCAAAAAGTTCTTCCGGCAGACCAAAGAGGATGGCATGCTTTTTGTTTGCGGAGATGACAAGAATATCATGAGCATTTTGGATGGCAAAAATAACAAATATTTGACATTTGGGTTATCTAAAGATTGCGATATCTACGCCGACCAGATTGCATTGAAGGATTTTTCTTCTTCATTTCGCTGTGTCTACAAGAACAAACCATTAGGCCGGATAAGTTTAAGCATCCCGGGGAAACACAATATCTCAAATTCCCTAGCGGCCATAGCCCTAGGGCTTCGTTTAGGAATTGATTTTGAAAAGATTAAAGAATGTCTTTTTCTCTATAGCGGCGTTCAACGTAGATTCGAGCTAAAGGGAGAGATAAATAATATCAAAGTAATTGAGGATTACGGTCATCATCCTACAGAGATTAGGGCTACTCTTGAGGCGGCAAAGAGTCTTAACCCGAAGCGATTAGTGGTTGCTTTTCAGCCTCACCGTTATTCACGGACAAAATTTCTCATGGAAGAATTCAGTAAAAGTTTTGATTTAGTGGATCATTTAATTATAACCGATATATATGCCGCCAGCGAAGCCCCTATACCAGGAATTACAGGCGAAAGTTTATGCGCCAGATTGAAACAGGCAAGCAAAAAAGAAGTTTGTTTCGTCCCCAAAGATAAAATTATCCAAAACCTTGCTTCCGTAACTAAACCAGGAGATCTTGTTATCTTCTTGGGGGCAGGCGATATAGGCAGGCTTTCAGATGAATTATTGCAGAGACTTAAAGAAAATCGTTAAAGGCAAAGTTGCCTTCAATGAGCCTTTATCAAGGCATACGACTTTTAGGATAGGCGGGCCAGCTAAGGCCTGGGTAGAGCCGGCCGATGTAGAAGATTTAAAAAACATTCTGAAGCTTATTAGCAAGAATAAAATTCCATTTTTTGTCATAGGTGAAGGAAGCAATCTCTTAGTTAGAGATAAAGGGTTTAATGGTATAGCGCTCAAATTAAATTCTAGTTTCTTTAACGACGTAAAAATAAACAAAGGATACATTTTGGCTGGAAGCGGCGTAAAAATTGCAAAACTTATAGATTTTGCCAGGAAAAAATCACTTAGCGGTTGCGAATTTCTTTCCGGTATACCGGGTTCAGTGGGTGGAGCTTTAGTAATGAATGCCGGAGCAAGACCGAATTCAATATTCAACAATGATTATAAAAGCATAGGGGAGCTAGTGAAAGAAGCAAGGGTCATGGACGCTGGCGGCCGAATAAAAATATTAAAGAGAAGCCAATTAAAATTCGGATACAGATCTTCAAATTTATCAAAATATATCGTACTTGACGCAAAACTTAAATTAAAACCTGGAAAAAGAGTTGAGATTGAGCGCAACGTAAGCGATTTCCTAAGGTATAAGAAAGATACGCAGGATTCAAATTGGAGGAATGCCGGATGCGTATTCAAAAATCCGAGCATTGCCACACAAGATAATTTTTCTGCGCGATCTATCTCAGCAGGCTATTTGATTGATTCAAGCGGCTTAAAGAGATATCGCGTTGGAGGAGCGGTAATTTCTGGCAAGCATGCTAATTTCATTTTAAACGAAAAAAATGCTAAGGCAAAAGATGTGATTAATCTTATCAGGTTTGTTCAGAAAAAGATCAAAGATAAATTTAACATAAATTTAGAGCTCGAATTGAAAATTGTATAAATATGGCAAACGAGTTATTAAAATATAATTTTGGTAAAATCGGAATTTTAATGGGTGGGCCTTCAAGCGAAAGAGAAATATCCTTTAAATCCGGTAAGGCCGTCTTTGAAGCTTTGAGTGGCGCAGGATTAGAAGTCGCGGGAATAGATATAAAGACCGACAATAAGCCAGAAGTGGCGTCGCTTATAAAAGATTCCGGAATTTCGGTCGCCTTTATTGCCTTGCATGGAAGTTTTGGCGAAGATGGCGGAATCCAGGAGATTTTAGATACTATTAAGGTTCCTTATACCGGTTCAGGAGTTGCTGCAAGCCGGTTAGCCATGGATAAGGTAGTTTCTCGTGAGGTGTTTGAAAAAAATAGCATCCCCGTGCCCAGCTCTCATGCTTTTGATAATAAAAGACAAGTAGAGTCCTTTGTGAAGGATAGAACATTTAATGGCTCGGTTTTAGTGGTCAAGCCTTCGGCGCAAGGTTCAAGCGTGGGGGTGTCATTTGTTGATAATCAGAAAGATTTATTTAAGGCAGTTGATGAAGCTTTTCGATATGATGGTAAAATAATTATTGAAGATTATCTCCAGGGAAGAGAGGTTACAGTTGGCATCCTAGAAGAAGAGGCCTTGCCGGTTGTAGCGATATTACCGAAGAAAAAATTTTTTGATTTTCAGGCAAAATACGAGAAAGGCATGACAGAATACGAGGTGCCGGCAAAATTGCCCCAAGATATTGCTAAAAGAGCTCAGGAAGTAGGGTTAAGGGCGCATAGGTCGCTAGGTTGCCGTTGTTTCTCCAGGATTGATATAATTCTAAAAGATAACATTCCTTATGTCTTAGAGGTTAATTCTATACCCGGGCTTACAGCTACCAGCTTACTGCCTAAGGCTGCAAAAGTTTTAAATATAGATTTTCTTGAACTATGTCTAAGAATCCTTAAAGATGCGTATGGCAAGAAAAAAGATAAAGACAATATTTAATTCGATTCCTTTTATTTTGGTTGGGGCGGCAATATTGATTGTGGCGATAGCAGTAACCAGCTTTTTAAAAAATAGCCCTTATTTTAATATAGATGGCATGTTTTGCTCCGAACAAGATAAGCTATCAAAAATCGAAAAGTTGCTTAAGGTAAAAGGTAAAAATATATTCTCCGTGAATTTAAAAGAAGTTTCCCGAGTAATTCAAGAAAAATATCCTGGAATTTTTGAAATAAGCGTCACTAGAGTTTTCCCTAACAAGCTTCGAGTCGCTTTTAAGGAAAGAATTCCCCTGGCGAAATTGAGTTTACCGAATAATAATTTTGTTATTGATAACGAGGCGGTAATCTTAAAAGTTCCGGAAGATTTTGATGATAGCGTTTTGCCGGTTATAAACGGCTCGTTCATCGCTTTTAAGGATTTAAAAACCGGGCAAAAAATAAAATCCAAGAATTTGAATGTTGCATTATCAATTTTGGAATACATGTCTAGCCCCGGGCAGTTTAAAAAATACAAAGTTACAGAATTGGACACAGCAAATGTTAATAAGATTTCCTTTATGGTCGATAGCGATATTCAAATAATCGTCAGAGAAGAGGATTTTAAAGAAAAGCTAAAGATTTTGAATTCTCTATTTGACCAATTAAGCCAAAAGGTTAATAATATTAAGTATATAGATTTAAGATTTAAGGACCCGATTATAAATTATAAAAAGAAATGATAGGACAGAAAACAATTTGCGCAATTGACTTAGGGAGTTCCCATATAGTCGCTGCTTTGGCAAAAGTAAGTAAAAAAGGAAAATTTGATTACTTGCATGTTGAGGAAATAGCATCCAAAGGGATTAATAATGGCGTTGTTAGCGACATTGCTTCTTTGTCAGATTCCATACAGCAAATCGTGCAGTCCTTCAAGAATAAGACTAAATTTAAGATCGGCGATGTAATAGTAAATGTTAATGGCAACAATGTTTCGTGCCGTTATAGCCAAGCAACGATCCCTCTTTTAGAGAGGGGAAGCAAGCTTATATCCGAAAATGATGTCAAAAAGGTTAAGCATCAGGCACGAATCCTCGGGCTTGATTTAGAAGAAGAACTGTTGCATGAATTCGTGAGGAGCTATTCAATAGATAATTACGGCGAGGTCAAGAATCCTGTCGGGCTTTACGGAAGAAAAATCTCTGTAGATTTATACATGATTATTAGCAAATCCAGTTATACCGACAATATAGTTGAAGCCTTAAGCCAGGCAGGATTAGAAGTAAGAAATCTGGTTTTTTCTGGTCTAGCCAGCAGCCTTTCGGTTTTAACGGAGCATGAATTACAAAGCGGATGTTTCTTGATTAATATGGGCGCGGCAACAACCGAAATATTATTCTTCAAAAATGGTACTCTAAAACACGTAGAAATTCTGAAAATCGGAGGCAATAACATTACCGAATGCATAGCCTCTAAGCTTAAGATTTCTTGGGAACTTGCAGAAGAATTAAAAAGGTCATACGTTAGCGCGATATTAGAAGAGATCAGGACAGATGAAGAGGTGCTGGTTAAGAAAACAGCTACTTACAGGCCAATAAAGAGGAAGTTGATAGCCGAGTCCTGTAAGGAAACAATTGATGAGATGATAGAACTTATCAGAGAAAAGATAGATAAGTCGTCTTTTAAAGACCAGGCTGAGAGCGGGATTATAATAACCGGAGGCGCCAGCCATCTGGCTGGTTTGCTTGAATTAGTTGAGTCAAAAGTAGGCTTATCAACCAGGCTGGGCAAGGTAAAAAACGTATCTTCAGCCGTGCATAAAAACCCAAAATTTGCTACCGTTATAGGCTTAATTTCTTATTATATAGATAATAGCCTGCTTAATAAACACCCTATTCAAAAAGGCAAGAATATCATCGAATCGCTTGTTAACCAAGCACGATACATATACCAAGAATATTTCTAATAATGAAATACATTTTCGGCCCCCTACAATCGAGAAGGCTAGGTAATTCCTTAGGCATAAATGTTATTCCTGCCAAGACTTGCTGTTTTGATTGCATGTATTGTCAGCTCGGCCACACCACAAATAAAACAACCGAAAGAAAAGAATATGTTATTGCAGACGAAGTTATCTCTGAGTTAAAATATTTCTTACAAAACTATAGTGCGCAATCCGATAAAATAAATTTCATAACCCTTGCCGGATCCGGAGAGCCGACTCTAAATTCAAAAATAGGACAGATTATTTCAGAAACAAAGAAGGTTACCGCCATTCCTGTCGCAGTTATTACTAACAGCAGTTTATTGTCGTTGGAAGAAGTAAGACGAAGTTTATTATCAGCAGACGTTATATTGCCGACTTTAAGTTTTTATGATAATGAGACTTTTTTTGCTATTCACAGGCCGGCCCAGGAATTAAAATCTGAAAACATCTTAAATGGCCTTATTGCCCTAAGGAGCGAATTTAAAGGAAGAATCTGGGTTGAGATTATGTTGGTAAGGGGTTTGAATGATAATCCCAAGAAGATGAATAAGCTTAAAGAGATGGTAGATTTAATTAAGCCAGATAAAATTCAATTAAATACGCCTACAAGAATGCCTAAAGATATAAAGATCCTCACGCCAACACGAAAAACGATCCAAAAAATTAAAGATTTGTTCGGCGAAAAGTGTGAAGTTATATAAATGCGCCTATAGCTCAATTGGATAGAGCGCCAGCCTTCGGAGCTGGGCGTTGGGGGTTCAAGTCCCTCTAGGCGCGTTTTTTTTATTTATTTTTTGATTTTTTATTTATTGTGCTATAATATGTTAGATAATTTCTTGAAATGAATAAAAAAAGCATATTATGGCAGTCTTTAAAATCCCAAGCGATTTAAGGATAGTCGAAAAGACAAGTTATAAGATCTTAAATTATTTAAAAGATTTGAGTCTTGATGAATACACCCTTTTTAGGATAGTTCTTTCCGCTGAAGAGGCATTAATAAACGCCATAACATACGGAAATAAATCCAACAGGAGACTTCCTGTCCAAATTAAAGTTATCAAGAAGCAAGACCAAGTTGAAATCACCATTAAAGACCAAGGCAGTGGTTTCAACTATAAAAACTTACCCGATCCTACCGATGATGAAAATCTTCCTTTGCCATGCGGCAGGGGCTTGTTTATCATAAAGAAATTAATGGATAACGTATCATTTTCTGATAATGGTAGTTGCATAAAGATGATTAAGTATTTTAAGAAAGGCGGGGATTTTAGGCAGATAAGAGAAAAAAAACTAAACGATATTACCGTTTTGGAGATTGAAGGCGAAATTGATTTGAATTCTTCTCCAGCAATGCGCAAGAAATTCGACGAGCTAATTAAAAGTAGTGCATCTAAAATTGTTATAAACTTCCAAAACGTAAACTACATTGATAGTTCTGGTTTAGCCACGATAATCGAGATGCTGCAAAGGTTAAAGAGGGTCCATGGAGAGCTTCGGATGTCAAATTTACCCCAGAAAATAAAGAATCTTTTTGAAATAACCAAAATAGATAAATTGTTCCAGATGTTTCTTACGGAACAAGAGGCGCTAAAAGATTTCTAAAGGGAGAGCTTTAATGCTAAGATTCTTAGAAATGCTTGGGATTTTTACTAAAAATCAAATCATCACTTTGATAAATTTTACTAAACTTTTCTTGGATACTTTATTCTGGATATTTATTGCGCCATTTACTCGTCGTCGATACTTAAAACGTGAAAGCATATTTTATCAGATGGTTTA
>Ga0194112_10001341_pt1 | contig 36355 bp, 30 predicted proteins | sample TA2MahC400mmetaG_FD_146191 | JGI IMG/M metagenome (GOLD analysis project Ga0194112, IMG submission 146191) | Freshwater microbial communities from Lake Tanganyika, Tanzania - TA2015016 Mahale Deep Cast 400m | ecosystem: Environmental > Aquatic > Freshwater > Lake | place: Tanzania: Lake... | reverse complement strand
TTAGATGTTGCCAAAAAATATTTCGATACTGCGCAGGGTATTGATATTGCTAATAGCGGTATTATCTATGCGCGCGAACAATTAGGACTTGATGTAATTAATGGTAATTTTCTAAAATATGATTTTTCCGGCCATAAATTTGATGTAGTTTGTATGTGGGATACTATTGAGCATCTAAGGGAACCTCACCTGTATTTGGAAAAGATAAATAACCATATGGAAAATGGGGCGCTAATTGCCATAACGACAGGTGATATAGAAAGCTTTAATGCGCGTATGCGCAGAGACAGATGGCGATTAATACATCCGCCTACTCATTTGCATTATTTTTCCAGAAGAACGCTGGCTAGGCTTTTAGATAATTATGGATTTGAGATAATCTATAATCGCTATTGCGGTTTTTACCGCAGCATTGATAATATAGCATACAGAACCCTAGCATTAAATAAAAGAAATCCTTCGGCTTATAGTCTATTACGTAAATACGGATTAACCAAGATTAATTTTTATTTAAACTTATTTGACATCATGTATATCATTGCTCGTAAGCATTGATAGTCAAGGGGGTAGCGAAGTGTGCGGGATATTTGGCTTAGTTTTACAAAATAAGACAATAGATAATTACCGCGATATAAAAAATAGCGTTGAGTTATTATTTTTGCTTTCGCAAGTGCGTGGACAGGATTCCGCTGGGATAGCTTTATTGACGCCCGATGAGATTCAAATTTTTCGCAGGGTGATAAAACCCCCCGCTATGTTAAAAAACGCGATGTTCGAAAAAACTTTAAATTCAGCATATCTTAAGTATAGACAATTAGCAGATAAAAGTCAGCCTTTAATAATCATTGGCCAGTGCCGTCTTGCAACCAATGGTTCGAAGGCTATAGACGAGAATAATCAGCCCGTTTACGCTGGTCATTTTGTTGGCGTACATAATGGTATTATTTCAATCGATGCTAAATTATTGGAGGAACAGCAAGGCTATGGAATCAGAAATTCTGTTATTAAAGAAAGTTTGCTTGCCAAGAATGATACCAAGTTCTTTTTTTCTTTAATTGATAACATTTATCGAGAAACAGGTCATTTCATAAAATCTGTTTCAAAGGCATTCTCTAAAGTTGAGGGTTCTGCTTCAGTTGCTCTTTTGTGTGATTCAGAAAATAAGCTGGTTATAGCATCCAATACCGGTTCGCTTTATTATTTAATAGATCCTCGCTCGAGCAATGCAGTATTTACTTCCGAAAAGAAAATATTAACGGATTTTTTAATGAAAAGCCCTATATTTAGTGCCTCACTCCACTCAGGGGTAGCGCAAGTTAAGGCCGGTAGTGGTATTGAATTCGAAAAAGCAAGCGCCACAAAGTTCAGTTTTAAAGAAGAAGCTAACTTTAAAGATAATAAACCCATGGCTAAATCAGCCATTTTTACAATTCGAGATATAAAATCCGGTATTTCAAGTCTAAAGCGATGTACGAAATGCATTCTGCCTCATACTTATCCTTTTATATCTTTCGATGAAAAAGGAGTTTGTAACTTTTGTAATCAGTATCAAAGGCAGAAAGTCTATGGCATAAAAGAACTTGGAAAGATTTTTGATAACTACCGCTCTAAAGATGGCAAACCAGATTGTCTAGTTGGTATAAGCGGGGGCAGAGATAGTAGTTATGGCCTGCATATTATTAAAACTGAATTTGGCATGCATCCCATCGCTTATACTTATGATTGGGGCCTTACTACCGATATAGCCAGGGTTAATCAAGCAAAGATATGCGGTAAACTTGGCGTTGAACATATTATTAGGACTCCTAATTTAGGGAAGAAGAGAAGGTGTATCAGGAAAAATATTTATGCTTGGCTAAAAGTACCGAAGCTTGGAATGGTGCCCTTATTTATGGCTGGCGATAAAGATTTTTATCATTTTGGGCGTCAACTGCGAAAAGAATTAAACTTAAAGTTAACAATTTTTTGTTCGGGTCAACTTTTTGAACAAAGAGAATTTTTTATAGGTTTTTGTGGGGTGGATCAAAAGATTATAACTACTGCTAGGTTATATTCTTACAGTAATATGATAAAATTAAAATTAGCATTTTGGTATTTATACCAATACCTTAGAAACCCTCGTTATATAAATGAGTCTTTTTTTGATAGCATCCGGTCTTATTTTACCTCTTTTATACAAAAAGACGATTTTTTATATCTCTATGAATATTTACCATGGGACGAAAAGAAAATAGAATCAACGCTTAAAAAAGAATATGGCTGGGAAAGTTATGATGCCTATGGGCCTAACCAATGGAGGATGGGGGATGGGCAAACGGCTTTTACAAATTATATTTTCTATACCCTTGCTGGTTTTACAGAATTTGATAATTTCAGAGCAAAGCAGATTAGAGATGGTTTATTAACCAGGGACGAAGCTTTAGCATTAGTAGAGATTGATAATCGGCCTAAATATGCAGCATTAGAATATTTTAGCTATTTAGTAGGTTTTAATCTTGATGAAGTGCTTGCAAAAATAAGCTCTCTTCCGAAGCTTTTTTAACCTTTTCAGGAAATTGAAAAATGAAAATAATGCTTATTAGTTCTATGGTAACACATTCTGCCCAGTCTAATGCAGAGTGGACAGCTGAGAATGATGTAGGTGATTTCCCCCCCATTGGCTTAATGTATATTGCGGGATATTTACGAAAATACGCTCCACATCATGAAATTAAAATTATCGACGCCAATCTTCTTCGTTATTCTTACGAAGATATTAGAAACGAGCTATATAAATTTAAACCAGATGTGGTGGGGATAACAGTTTATACTGACATTCTTTATGATTGTTTGCAGATTTTTAAGATTATCAAAAAGATTTCAAAGGATATTTATATTGTTGTTGGCGGTACTCATGCGATTAATCATCCGGCAGAAGCTATGAACATCCCGGAGGTAGATTTTGCTTGTATCGGAGAAGGAGAGGTTATTTTTGCCAAGCTCGTTGAAGCCATAGAAAAAAAAGACAGTTTCTCTGATATAAAGGGATTATTATATCGCGGTAAAAATGGCGACGTAATTAGAAATGATGGTTCCGGATATATAGATAATTTAGATGCGTTACCGTATCCCGCTTTTGATTTAGTGCCTTTTAAGAAATACTACAGTATGATTGGAACAGGCGTTCCTACGGCAATACTTTGTTCTTCCCGCGGTTGCCCATATCAATGTAGTTTTTGTAGCAAATTATACAATACTTATCGTGGAAGAAGCCCCAATAATATTATTGCAGAGATGAGGCTTTATTATAATAAAGGTATACGTGAATTTATGTTTTTTGATGATATGTTTAATGTGACAATAAAAAGGGCCATCGATATTTCTAGGGCGATACGGGAAAATTTTAATGATATTGAGTGGAGTTTTAGGGGGAGAGCAGACCAAATCAATGAGGTATTAGCCGATGAACTTAAGAAAGCTAATTGCAAACAAATATCATTTGGAGCTGAAGCCCATACCGACGAAATATTGGAAGAATTAAAAACCAGAAAGAAAATCGCATACGTTAAAAATGCTGTTAAAATACTCAGGGAGAATAAGATACGGGTTAATACAAATTGGATTATAGGCCTACCGCAACACAAAAGCGCTAAAGATATAGAAGAAATGTTAAGGGTTATTTACGAAATTGATTCTGATTATGTTCAGTTTGCAATATTAATGTTATGGGAAGATACAGAGTTGTTTAAAGAAGCAGTAAGGCGTAATATAGTGAATAAAAATATCTGGCAAGAATTTATTAGGGATCCAAAACCACAGTTTTTAATACCGTGCTGGGAAGAACACCTTAGCAGAAATGAGCAAAGTAGTCTTTTAAGAGAATGCTATATAAAATTCTACCTGCGCCCCAGAACAATTATTAATCAGATAATAGATATTAAAAGTTGGAGAATGCTTAATTTAAAGTTCAAAGGGTTTCTGATAATGCTTATTCCATTCTTTTATCCAGTTATTAGATTCCTAAGGCCAGACTTATCAAAAAGGAAAAATATCCATAAATTATAAGATAGCTAAGAAATGCGGATTAAAAGCAAAAAAATATCTATTTTAGGCTGGATAATTAGCATAGTTATTATTGCCATTGCCTTATTTTATTTTAACTGGAAAGAGGTTTTTGCCATCTTTAAAAAAATAAAGATACAGTTTTTATTCCTCCTGTTATTTATTTATATCTTTGATTTTATCTTGCGCGCATTTAGATGGAAACTTTTACTCTCTCCTATTAAAAAAACAGTTTCATTGCAGAAATTATTTTTTTCGTATAATATTGCATATTTTGCAAATATATTTTTACCTGTCAGAAGCGGGGAGCTTTTTCGTATAGTTATAACTTCAAAAGAAGAGGGGATTTTAAAGAGGGCTATTTTAGGTACATTAATTTTTGAGCGCATTCTTGATATTTTAGGGATAGGGGTAGTTATTTCTTTTCTTTTATTTTTTATGGGAAGATACTCTTTTTCAGCGGGGAACGTCAAGATAAACTTTCTTTTTTGGTCTAGGATATTTCTAATTATTCCGTTAACTTGCATACTTTTAATTTTGATAATAAAAAAACTGAGACTTATTAAGCGGGAAAGAAAAGTATTAATGAAGATAATTGAGTTTCTGAGGCCTATTTATATGGGGTTTAGCTGTATTCATCAATGGACAACATTCTTATCTATCGTAATATTATCAATTTTTATGTGGTTTTTAAACTCGTTTATTCTTTATATATATATGGCCGCCCTTTCTTTAAATTCTACCTTTTTTGACAGCACAATTATTTTAGTTTGTCAATTATTAGGTGAATTTATTCCATCCGCCCCAGCTTCTATGGGAACATTTCATGCTTCTACAGTGATTGGGGCGAAGATAGTAGGGTTAGTAAAAGAGCAGGGAATAGTTTTAGCCTTATTAAATCATTCTTATGATTTGGCGATAAGAATAATTTTGGGCCTTATGTCAATCCATTTTTTAAATTTTGATTTTAAGAAAGGAATTAATGAAGTCCGTCATGGAATTTCAAGATGAAGGAATCATCTGGAAGAAAAGAAAGTTATTTATAGCATACATTTTAATATTTCTATGCCTGCAGATACCCCTTTTGAATTTAAAGCCGCCGGTTGAAAGAGAAGGGTGGCTAAGCGACATTTCCTATCACTATAATAATGAACTCACTGGCAATATGGCTAAAGACATACCTTGGGGCAGTGATTGGTCTACGGGAAGAGGCAGGGGTTTTTATTTAATTCATCACTATTTTTATAAAGTTTTTGGCATTGGTTTATTTCAAGCAAGGTTATTAACACTGATTGCGGGAATTCTTCTGCTTTTTTTAATTTATAAATGGTCTAAAAAATACCTTGGATTCGATAAAGCAATACTTACGACAATCTTATTGCTGTCGTCTTTTTCTTTTTGGCCATATTTACCCATTGTGAGTCAAGATATGCTGCATTTTCTATTTTATTTTATGTCTTTCTATTTGCTTTATTCCAGTATTATACAAAAAAAGGAGTTTATGTACTTCTTGACCGGCCTTGTTTCTGCGTTGTCTATTGAGGTATCATTTAGAGGCATTGAAATTCTAATATGTGTTTATATAGCCAATATAATTTTTACTGATAGAGATAAATTCTTGCGGTTTTCATTATTTCTGCTCCTTGGTTCTTTTTTATCTTTTATTTCTTGGTTTTGTTTGAACGTTTTACCAATGGGAATAAATAAATTTTTCCAATATCATATTCTTGTTGTCAGGACCGCGGAAGTCCCGAATATTTCTAAAGTATTATTTAGCGAAATCAGGAGATTGATTTTATTTTCCGATACGCAAAGAAGATTGGCCAGGATTGAAATACTCTACTGGATTATATTAATGTGGGTTTTTATTAAGCGTAAATTATGGTTGGATTATTTGAAAGTTAGCAAATTTATTTTTTATTGGTTATTAATTACGTTGGTTATTGTTTCATTCTTTTCTAGAATAGATTATCAGAGTAATCCTCATTATTTTTTATTATATGTAATTTTTGTTTGTATATTTTGCAGTATTTCTTTAAATTATTCACTTTTACATAAAAGTAAAATAGCTTATTTCTCTATTTTCTTAATTATGGCTTTAGGCTTTATATGTCAAATAGGCAGAATTGCAGCTTACTCATATAATCAATTTTTTAAGACAGGATACAGCATGAATGGATTTAATGAGAGGCTACGCGCAAAAATTGATATCAATAAGCCCATCTTAGGGGAGGTTGAGTATTGGTTTGCTTTTATTGATTCTCAATATTACGGTGGCGGGCTTTATCTTTCAAGAGTGAAAAACGCATTAAAAGAATTGAAGTCAGATAAAGAATACGAAAGCAAATTACAATCTGCAGAGGCAATTATGAAAGTGCTAAAAAAAAGAAACATTAAATACATAGTTACTTCCGCCGGCAGGGATTATTTAAAATACACTCTTTCTCGTTATTTTCAAAATACTGCATTGCCTAAAAGTAATTTTAAATTAATTGATAGTTTTTCAACTTTTTTAAATAGACAGAGCAATCCTTTAACGGATCCCTTTTTAAATATTGAAATTTATGAAATTACTTCTTACGGACTTTAAAAAATATTGATAAAGATTAAGAAATTCTGCGAAACTTATATTCTGAATATCATTAAGTCTTGGTTAATCTACAAGGCCCCCGGATTATTTTCCATTTTAGAAATTAAACCAAGTTCTTCTACTATTATTATTACCTGCCGATGTAATCTGAAATGTATTATGTGCAAGCAGTGGATGGAGGTGCCCAGAGAAGAGCTATCTACCGACGATTGGAAAAGGATTATTGCAGACTTAAAAGAAAACGGCATAAATAGTGTTCATTTTACAGGGGGAGAGCCTCTTTTGCGTAAAGATCTAGCGGAACTTATTTCTTACAGTTTTCAGAAGGGGTTTGTTGTGGGCTTAACTACCAACGGGGCTTTTTTAAGTAAAAAAATTTTGTCCGATCTTATCGGCAGAGGCTTAAGGTCCATAGCCATTTCAATAGATGCGTTAAATGGGGAATATGAAAAGATAAGAGGGGTAGCAAATTCATTTAAGCATATAGAAAGCTCGGCTATTTTGATTGCCGAAAAACGAAGGGAATTTAAAATAGACGCCTATATTAATTTTACCTTGATGAAGGATAATATTAAAGAATTAAAGAATGTAAAGAGTTTTGCTGATAAAATTAAATTACCGTTGGCGATATGCCTTTTAGATAAAAATTCCTTCCTCTTTGATTTAGAGCAAAATCGCAGCAAATTTTGGATAAGCGCAAAAGAAGACTTTGATGCCTTGCGAGAGGCGCTTATTTTTTTAAGACAAGAAAAGATAAAAAACCCAAAATCGCTCATAATTAATTTTCCGGCAATTGATTTTATAGAAGATTATTTTAGAAATCCAAGACAAAAACAAATACCATGTATAAGCTCTCAGGATAGAATTATCATTGACGCATATGGTAATTTATTGGGTGGCTGTATGTCAATGGGGAGCTTCGGGAATATAAAACAGAAAAAACTAAGAGAATTAACTATGGATAAGCAATATAAATTAGCAAAAAGAAATATGTTTTATAAAAATTGTTCCGGTTGTTCCTGTGGCTACTTATTTAATATAAGGTTATATCAGCCCCGGATTATTAATAATTTTTTTCAAAGATTAAAGCTTTCATGGCTTAGGAATAAAGATGGTTAAAGAAAAATTAGCAGTTATTATTCCGACTAAAGACAGGTCAACGCAACTCAATCGTTTATTGGATAGCGTCTCTACGCAAAAAGTTTTACCTTGTCAGACTATTGTGATTGACGCAGGGGGGGGCGATGTCGAAAGTGTCCTAAAAAAATTTCCTTATTTGAATATTGATTATACTAGGGTAAAACTTGCTTCATTGACTGCGCAGAGAAATTTAGGAATAACCTTTTTAAAGCCGGATATCTCCCTTGTTTGTTTTTTTGACGATGACGTTATTTTGCAAGAGGATAGCCTTGTTAATATGATGAAATTCTGGGAAGATGCTCCGTTAGATGTCGGAGGAGCCGCATTTAATAATTTTTATCGTAAGTTTAAAAAACCTAATTTATTTGAGAGATTTTTTCGCGTTAGAGCGGAGAGGCCCGGGGTTATATTAAGATCTGGGTTTCAAAGTTTACCATGTTCGTTAGAACGAACAATGCAGGTAGATTGGCTTATTGGATGTTCAATGATGTTCAGAAAGAAGGTTTTTAATGAATTTTTATTTGATGAGTGGTTTAGCGGGTATGCCCATTGCGAAGATATTGATTTCTGTTGCAGGGTTGGTAAAAAGTATAGATTATTTGTAGTTGCCGATGCAAAAATTTTACATATTTCACTCGGTGAAAAAGTTCAGGATTATTATTCTTTTGGAAAAATGCAGATTCTTAACAGGTTATATTTTGTAAAGAAAAATAATTTATCGATCTTGCTTTGCTATTGGGCCTGTTTAGGCATATTTCTCAATAATCTCTTTAATGGTTTGGCGCGTTTTAATCGAGGTTCTTTGATAAGAGCCCAAGGCAATATATCGGGATTTAGCCAGGCCATATATAAAAATTTTTTATAAAATCGGAAGATATTAATGTTGACTAAGTGTTATCTGCCGGTATACGACGAAAGAAAAAGTATTTTTTTTGCTTTAGGAAGAAACGCAATCTATGCGGCTTGCAGGATATTAGATATTAAAGCCGATGATGAAATTTTAACTCCGGCGTTTGATTGCGATACGGTATTGCAACCCTTTAGGGTTTTGGGGTGTAGAATAAAGTTTTTTCGCCAGGCCCCGCGTACTTTCGATGCCGATATAGATGATATCAAAAGGCAGATTACCCCAAAGACAAAACTGCTGCATATAATAAATCATTTTGGGATGCCGCAATCCTGGGATAAGCTATTAGAGCTTAGGGGCGAAACCGGAATCCCCATTTTAGAAGATAATGCCTACTCCTTGTTTTCCAGCGTAAACGGTAAATTATTCGGGACATTCGGAGATATTTCTATTTTTTCTTTACGTAAGAACCTCCCTTTAACAGATGGTGGTATGCTGCGGATTAATAATCCGCAATATAGTTTTAAATTAAAATATAATAAGGCGCCGTGGTTATATTCTTCAGAGGCTATTCAGCTTTTAGGCGCTATAAAAAATAAATTAGGATTTTCCGATTTTCTTCGGGAAATACAACATTCAGTTCTTAGGTGCACAACGCTAGTTGAGCCGCCGCCGCTTTATTCGGAGAAGGAAAAGGGTTATCCTGAGTGGAAGTCGCGGGACCATATAGGAAGAGAATTTTCTCGTGATTATTTAAGGCCGATATCAAGATTGGCTAGTTTTCAGTTGAGCAAAATATCTCATCAGGATTATATAGAGATAATGAAGAAAAAGAGGCAATTTTATAATTATTTAGCAGGTAAAATATGCGTTTTTCCGGGTATAGAAGTCTTATGGCCAAAATTACCTGAAGAGGCAGTCCCCTTTTGTGTCTCTTGTTTAGTAGAGCGCCGCCGGGATATCCTATTGGCTGCCTTACGAAGAAAATATAACGTAATGGCTTGGCCGACGCTTTCCATTTCGGTCCTCAAGCGGCTACAAGAATTTCCCGAAGTTATAATTTTAGGCAGAAAATTACTCCAATTTAATCTTCCCGCGGATAAGGTAATATTGCCAGAATTTAGCGATTATATAGATAGGCTAGTTAATGATATGCGTATTTTAATAAAAGAGCAATAAGGAGCCAGGGTGGAATATCGCTGGATAGAAAATATCGAAGAATTTCAGCTTATTGCCGATGAATGGGATAAGGCGCTTATAGCAACGCAAGATAATAACCCATTTTTATTGTCCGATTTTATTATAACTTGGTGGAGATACCACAGTAACCGTCAGTTGCGCATTCTGGTTGTTTACGATGGCGGTGAAATCGCGGGAGGAATCCCGTTATTTATTAATAATGAAAAGTTATCCAATGGTTTTGCCAGGGTGTTACGTTATACGGGCTTAGAATTCGCTAATTATACCGAACCTCTTTACGGCGCATCAGATTTTAAATTTATGCCAGTATTGTTAAATGCTTTAAGGCAAAGGAAAGACTGGGATGTATTGCACCTTACTGATATCCGTTCCGGGAATAAGTTGATGATGGAATGCCCGGATTATCCCGTAAGCCGGGAAATACTCTTATACACATTGCAGGATCATCTGAATTGGGCGGTTGACCTTTCTTCCGGGGTAAATAATTATATAACAAATCTCTCCAAAGCGGGAATTTCTAAAAGAATGAGCAGGTATTTAAAATCCAGGAGAAAATATATAAATAAGAATTATGGAGAGCTGGAATTAAGGCAAATAACAGGAGAGGCGGAGATACGGCGCTATTTCGATCTCTATATTAAATTTTCTATAAATTCTTTTTATTCACGTTACCGCAGGAGCATGTTTGAGAAACCCGTATCTTCAACTTTTATGAGGGAGTTCTTGGTAATAATGGACAGAAAAAAAAGGCTGGACGCCCATCTGCTTTGCGCTGAAGATAAGGTTCTGGCGATAAGTTTTGGTTATAGGTTCGGCCAAGGGTTTAATTGGGCGTTCACCGCCTTTGACTATAATTATAAATATGTAAAGCCGGGATATCTTTTGATAGAAGAGATAATTAAGGAAATTATTAAAAGAGGGCAGACATACTATAATTGGTATGGCCACGGGGCTTTTTATAAGTCCGAGTGGTGTAACGTTCAGTTGCCGCTTTTCCAGTTATTTCTCGTCAGGCCAGGCTTGCGTGGGATGTATTACCAAAAAATAAAAAAAATTAAGAGTAAGTTAAAATCGCACAAAAATCTCATGGGTTTGGCATTTAAGATAAGAACAATACCGCAAAGGTTAAGGTTATCCTTACAAAGATGCTTAATATAGCCAGAGATGCCATTAGCTTAATTTATTATGGTTTATCTGCTATGGGAAATGCCGATAATGAAATAGTTTTACTTTACCATTCTATTGATAATATCCCAGAAGGCAATGACCCCTATAAGATAAATTTGAAGCCGGACCTTTTTGCCGAACAGATGGTAGTTTTAAACCGCATTAGAGAAAGAAGTTTAGTCTTAACGTTTGACGACGGATTTGAAAATTTTTTTTATAATGCTTTTCCGGTCATTTTGAAGTATAATATGTCCGCTATAGTTTTTGTGACTACGGATTTTATAAATGAGAAGTTTACCTCTGAACGCTTAACCGGCAATAAAGCTAGGTTAAGCCCCTTGAGCTGGGGCCAATTAAGGGAGATGGCGGGTAGGGGCATAGAAATAGGCTCGCACACCTTAACGCATTTGGATTTAAGCAGGCTCAATAATGAGATGCTATATAGGGAAATTTCTGAATCCAAAAAAATTATCGAAGACAATATAGGAAAAAAGGTTAAGTATTTCGCTTATCCCTATGGGGCAAGGGATACCTTTAATGAGAATATAAAACAGATGGTAAAAGATAGCGGTTATGAGAAGGCCTATACAAATATTATGGGGTTTAATAACCGTAATTCTGATTTATATGCATTAAGGCGTATCCGTATTTATGGCGATGATAATATATCCCGTTTTAAAATGAAGATTAACGGCGCTTATAATTGGGTTGATAGAATAAAATATTTTAATAATAGGCCAGGGCGCAATGTTTAAAAATAAAGATATAGTTTGTATTTCTTCTATTGACTGGGATTTTATCTGGCAGGGGCACCAGGAAATTATGTCTAGCCTCGCCAGGGATGGCAATAGGGTGCTTTTTATTGAAAATACCGGAGCGCGAGCGGCCGGAATAAAAGATATTACCCGTATTATAAAGAGGGTTAAAAATTGGTTTGCCGGAGTGGAAGGGATAAGAGAGGTGGAGGAGAACTTATTTGTATTTTCGCCCATCCTTTTGCCTTTTCCCTATTTACGATTTGCGCAATGGGTTAATCGCCATCTTATCTTGTCCATTTTAGAAAAATGGTTTAAAATTATGAGTTTTACTAACCCTATTGTATGGGCCTTTTTACCTACGCCCTTGACTTTGGATATTATTGATAATTTGAATTATCGGCTTGTTATTTATTATTGTATTGATAATTTTCGCGTCAGTTCCGCAGCGGCCAAAAAAATTAAAAATTCAGAAATAAAATTACTAAAAAAAGCAGATTTGGTTTTTGTCACTTCAAAGGCGCTTTATAATTACTGTTCTCAGTATAATGACCGAATTTATAATTTTCCATTTGCAGTCAATTTCCAGCAATTCCAGGAAATAAGGCTAAAGAAATACCCTCCTCCGGCCGAAATGGAAAAAATAAACAGGCCCGTTATAGGTTACGTGGGAGGAATACACAAGTGGCTAGATTTGCACTTAATTAAAGAGGCAGCCACTAATTATCCGCAATATTCTTTTGTTTTTATAGGCCCTGTCCAGGCGGATGTATCTTTATTAGCCAACTTAAAGAATATCTATTTTTTAGGCGCGAAAAACCACGGTCAGCTGCCCGATTTCATAAATAATTTTGATGTTTGTCTCATACCGTATTTGATTACAGATTATACTAATAACGTATATCCTACCAAGTTAAATGAATACCATGCGCTAGGAAAGCCGGTAGTATCAACGGCCCTGCCGGAGGTAATAGATTTTAATCAAGAGAATGACCGCCTGGTTTTCATCGGCAGGAATTATCAAGAATTTATAAGTCATATTTCTAATGCGCTTAATGATTCCGGAGATAATTTAATTGAAAAGCGTATTGCTTGCGCCAAAAGAAATAGTTGGGCCGCTAGAATCAGGGAGATGGAAAACCTCGTAGAGGATATAATTAAAAAAAAGTCCAGAATGCCGATTGACTGGCGAACAAGCCTGGGTAGAATTTACAGGAACTGGCGCAGAAAAACATTGAAAATATTTTCCGTATGTTTTATCACATATCTTTTGGTTTTTTATACACCCTTAGTTTGGTTTCTGGCGGCCCCTTTAAAGATTTCCGAGCATCCCCGGAAGGTGGATGCGATAGTAGTTTTTGCCGGGGGTGTCGGTGAATCCGGCAAGGCCAGCCAGGGTTATGAAGAAAGAGTCCAGCAAGCGGTTAATTTATACAGGCAAGGCTATGCCAAATATCTGTTTTTCTCTTCCGGTTATACGCATGTTTTTGAAGAATCCTTGTTAATGAAGGCATTAGCGGTATCATTAGGAGTGCCCGAAGACAGGGTTATCCTGGAGGATAAGGCAAGAAATACCTATGAAAATGTAAAATTTACTAAGATATTTTTAAATAAGAATGGCTGGAATAGCATTATTTTAGTGAGTTCGCCATATCATATGCTCAGGGCGTCTCTGGTTTTCGGTAAAATCGCCAATAATATAAAGGTGGTTTATGCGCCCGTAGCAAATAATTCATTTTATGCCCATCCTAGCAGGGATGGGGAAGGCAGGAGGATTTTAAGGCGAATAAGCCTCCTGCAGATAAAGGGCGTGATTCACGAATATTTGGGTATCTTGTATTATTGGAGTAAGGGGTGGATTTAATAAAGTAGGCAGGGGGTATTATGAAAATTATTGATGAACAAGGAAAGCTTTTCGGTAAGATAAACGTGATTGATTTTTTGGTAATTATATTTTTAATATTTCTTGCGCGAATCTTCTATTATGGCTATAAACTGTATATAGCAGAAAAGGCAACGCAGAAACAGCTAGCGATAGATCTGCAGATTAAGAAAGAAAGAGAGGCTACTGAAAGAAGAGTAATAAAGGGTGATGAAAAAAGAAAAAGCAATCTGGCTTGGATAGATCAGGACAGAATCGCCAAATTAGAAGAATCTATCGGAAAGATTGAAACAAAACTTAATATGCTTTTAGTGGATGAAAGTGGTATTATTGCCAGAATAAACGCCCTGGAAAAAGATGTGCGTTTTATTTTATCCTCCCCAAAAATAAAAAAACCTAATAAAAGATGAAGTTAGGGCAGTCGGGGTTTTAATCCGGCTGGGGCTTTGTATGTGGGAAAATAATCCGGAAATTTTAAACAACAGTAAATTCATTAGCTGGCTATTGAGGATAGGCAGGGCCTTGCGTGACAAAATGGTCAATTATCCAAGGACAAGTATAAGCATAGGGGTGTTAAACAGGATATCTTTGTACCCCATAAAGACTATCGGCATTGTTTTGGTTGCCGCGATTTTAATGGACATATTTTTCTTTAATCAAGGGATAGGGTTATTAGTATGGATAATAAGGGCGTTATTTTTATTTATAGGATTAGGCGCGGTATTTTGTGATGCCAAATGGCAGGATTTAAAAGAAAGCAGCGTTTATTATAAAGTATTGCTGAGCCATAAGTAAATAATAATTAAAAAAAAGGAAAATAAAAATGGAATTTTTAATTACGGGAGGAGCGGGTTTTATCGGTTCGCATCTGGCCGAAGAACTTATAAATAATGGCCACCGCGTTATTGTTTTGGATAATCTTTCAACCGGCCGGCTGGAAAATATAAGCTGCGTGCAAGGTAATAATAACTTTGAATTGGTCGTTGACACAGTATTAAACGAAACCCTGGCTGATAAATTGGTAGAAAAATGCGATGTTATTTTTCATTTGGCGGCAGCAGTGGGCGTAGAATTGATAGTCAAAAAACCGTTAGAATCATTGACTACTAATATTAAAGGCAGCGAAATAATATTAGAGATGGCGCATAGGTATCATAAGAAAGTTTTAATTACTTCAACTTCTGAAATTTACGGGAAAAATATCAATGGCCCGTTAAAGGAAAACGATGACCGGATATTGGGATCGCCCCTGAAGACCCGCTGGAGTTATTCTACTGCCAAGGCGGTAGATGAGATGCTCGCCTATGTATACTGGAAGGAGAAAGGGGTTCCTTCTGTGATTGTGCGCCTGTTTAATACGGTTGGCCCAAGGCAGACCGGATCATACGGGATGGTTATGCCCAGATTTATTTCTCAGGCACTAAAGAACGAACCGATTACTGTCTATGGGACAGGCAAGCAGTCCAGGTGTTTTCTGCATGTTAAAGACGCCGTTGGCGCTATAACCAAGTTAATCCAGGAGCCCAGGGCCATTGGCGAGGTATATAATATTGGCAGCCAGGAAGAAGTCAGCATTGAGCAACTGGCAAAAGAGGTAATAAGAATAACCGCGAGTAAATCTAAAATCAAATATATCCCCTATGAAGAGGCCTACGAAGAGGGCTTTGAAGATATGCAGCGCCGAGTCCCCGAGATTTCTAAAATAAACAGGCTGATTGGCTTTAAGCCGACATATAAATTGACAGAAGTTATCGCGGACATCATAAAATATCTAAAGGCCAAGAATCAGCATAAAAGACCTGCCTAGAAATTAACAAAACCAATGAAGAAGATAAAAATATTGAGGATTATTGCCCGGCTTAACATCGGCGGTCCGGCAATCCATACTATTTTGCTTACTGAGGGTCTGGATAAAACAAAATTTGATTCGTTGCTTATTTGCGGCAGTGTCAGCGGAGACGAGGCGGATATGTCTTATTATGCTACTGATAAAAATATAAAGCCGTATTTTATCCCGGAATTAAAAAGAGATTTGGACTTTTTTAAGGATATAGCAGCGTTTAAGAAAATTTATAGTTTTATCAGGGCTGAGCAGCCGGATATAATCCACACGCATACAGCTAAGGCCGGCGCGCTCGGCAGGCTGGCCGCCATAATTTATAATTTTGTAAACCGCAATAAGCGGATAAAAATTATCCATACTTTCCACGGAACTATATTTGAAGGGTATTTTAACAGGTTTAAGACCAGATTATTTATTTTAGCTGAACAGTTCCTGGCTTTATTTACCTCTAAGATTATAACCGTAAGCGAATCCCTTAAAGAGCAGCTCATCTCTTTAGGCATCGGCAATAAAGATAAGATTGGGGTTATCCCCCTGGGGTTTGAATTAGAGAAGTTTCTCGGTATTTCTCCCCGGCGTAACGGTGTTGTAAATATCGGTATAATAGCCAGATTGGCGGCAATTAAGAACCACCGTTTATTTTTAGAGGCGGCATGGCGGGTTATCTGTGATAATCCGGCTACGCAGTTAAAATTTAAGGTTATCGGCGATGGCGAATTAAGGAGAGAGTTGGAGGAATATGCCCGGCAGCTCAATATTAATACGCGGGTTGATTTTTTGGGATGGCAAAAGGATTTAGTTGATGTTTATTCCAATCTTGACGTAGTCGCCCTGACTTCCCTAAGCGAAGGAACACCCGTATCCTTGATTGAGGCAATGGCTTCGGCCAGGCCTGTTGTCGCTACTGATGTTGGGGGAGTAAAGGATTTATTGGGCAGGGAAGCTGGTCTTGGCGTTGAACCAGGCGCGAATTTCAAAGTTTTAGAGAGGGGGATATTGGTCGGGCCCGCAGATAGCAGGAGTTTTGCCGCGGCATTAAGTTTTACCCTCAGGCAGGATAAAGTAAGAAGAGATATGGCCTTCTCCGGCCGTGAATTTGCAAAAGAAAGGTTTTCTAAGGAAAGGCTGTTAAACGACATAGAAAATTTATATGATACTTTGGTCGCCCCCGGTAAATCCTCATAATTTTGCCCCTCTTTTTCAAGAAAAAATAATTTAATTTTAAATTTTATATGCTATAATATATATTCTTGATTTTACCAGAAGAGTTAACCTGTTAATTTTAAGGCGGTTACTGATAGCTCATCATAAGATTATGGACTATTTTCTATTTTTTGGCGTGCCGTTTATTTTAAGTTTAGTTTTTACGCCCCTGGTGCGCCAAATTGCCCTAAAGAATGGCCTGGTGTCTTATCCCCGGCCCGATCGCTGGCATAAGCGCCCTACTGCCCTGCTTGGCGGAATAAGCATATATCTGGCTTCGGTTATTTCGGCCCTGTTTTTCGGTTTGATTAATAAGAACGCCCTGGGCCTGCTTTTAGGCGCGACATTCTTATTTATTGTCGGCCTGACAGATGATAAATTTCATCTTATGCCCTACGCCAAGCTATTTGCGCAGATTATAGCGGGCTGTATTGCCATTCTTTCCGGGGTTATAATCGGCCTGCCCTTGGATGCTTTTTTGAGTATTCCCCTGACTTTATTATGGATTATTGGAATTACAAATTCATTTAACCTCTTGGATAATATTGATGGTTTGGCGGCGGGAATTTCGGTTATAACCTCTTTAATGCTGTTTGCCTCATCATTATTATTTTCTAACAATATCCTGGGGGTCTTCGCGCTTATTTTAGCCGGCGCCGCCTTGGGGTTTTTGCCTTATAATTTTAATCCCGCCAGGATTTTTATGGGAGATTCCGGAAGCATGTTTTTAGGTTATTGCATAGCGGTAATTTCAATATCCGGGACCCCCAGGCACATCTCCAGCCTTTTAATTACCCTGCTCGTTCCTGTGTTTATCTTAAGCGTCCCCATATTTGATACCATATTTGTGATGTTTATCAGGCAGCTGCAGGGCAGAAGAATCTTTGAGGGCGGCAAAGACCATACTTCCCACAGGTTAGTTACCCTGGGCCTTTCCCAGAGAAAAACCGTTTTATTGCTATACGCGATAAGCATAATATTCGGCGCGATAGGCATATTATATTCCAAGTTAAATATATTTATTATTTCTATAATTGCTTTTTTAGGGATTGTGGTGCTTATGTTTTTTGGGCTTTTTTTATTTGAAGGGACATCCTATAAAAGCGAATCATCACACAGAAATAACGTCCTTCACAAGAATAATAAGACATTACTAAACGCTATGTTATTCCATAAGCGCAGGATAGTAGAGGTGTTATTGGATTTTATATTTATCTGCATCGCTTATTATTCCGCATATTTTCTGCGCTTTGAAGGCCAGCTCTTAACGAGTAACTTATATTTGATAAAGGAGTCCCTGGTTTGGCTTATTTTAATCAAAGTTTCCGTATTTTTTATATTCGGCCTTTATCGCGGCGTCTGGAGGTATATAGGCATATCTGATTTTTTTACCATATTTAAAGTCGTCACTTTAAGTTCTGTGGCCTCTATTTTATTTCTGACTTTTAATTTCAGGTTCAAGGATTATTCCCGGGCGGTATTTTTTATGGATTGGTTGATTTTGTTATTTTTAATTCTAGGTTCAAGATTTATGTTTCGGATTTTAGGCGAATTTTTAAGCCGTATACAGAAAGAGGGTAAAAGAGTGCTTGTTTTTGGCGCGGGCGATATGGGCGAAATGGTAATCCGGGAAATAAAGAGAAATAAATCTTTGAATTATGTCCCTGTCGGATTTGTGGATGACGACCCGCATAAATTAGGCAGTAAAATTCACGGTTTGCCGGTATTAGGCTCCCGCGAAAAAATCCAGGATTTAATCAGGGATAATGAAATTAGGGAAGTTATCATTGCCGTAGCAAAGATTAGCATGGCAGATTTTATTGAAATAGCCCAGCTTTGCAAGGATTGCGGCGTGGAATTCAGAAGGGTAAAAGGCATTTTAGATGAAGCCAGCATTATTGAGTGCCAAAACAACTAAAGTCGCCGGTATCTGCGATAAAATAATTCTATTCTCAATATATGCGGTAGTATTTTTTCTGCCCATATCTAAAGGCATTATTGAGACCTTCAGTTCCATAGCAATTGTTTTCTTTATCATTAAAAAACTCATAGAAAAGAAGGATATAGCCGGAAATCTTAATATTAATTTAGCCGTTATGGCCTATACGATTATCTGTTTTATTTCAATTTTTATCAGCAGCAATCCGGCAATAAGCTTTCGTTCATTTTGGGGTAAGATTATGCAGGATGTGGCTTTCTTTTTTGTCGTAGTTGGCACCTTAAATACCGAACGCAGGCTTAAAAATACCGCGTATATATTATTTGCTTCATCCCTTCTCATAGGCATAGATGGAATATACCAGCATTTCACGCTTAAAGAATTTATTCGCCACCGGCGCGCCGCGTTTCCGGATAGGATTTCCTCCGCCTTTATTACTCCCAATGATTTTGCCTGTTATTTAGTTACAGTCATACCCTTTACGCTTTCTCTTTTTTTCGTCAAATTCCGTTTTAAGATTTTTCGTTTATTTATCGCGGCCCTGTTTATTTTGCTGCTTAGTTGTCTCATATTGACGGTATCTCGAGGCGCCTGGATTGCCTTTATAGTATTAGCGTTATTTATGAGCGTCTGGCTTATCCCTTTACGGCTGCTCTTATTGCTTCTTGTTCCCGCCATAATAGGTTCGCTGACATTTTTCCCCTCCATTGTAAAGGAACGCTTAAGCAATTTTTTTATTTTTTTAGATAATAGCGGCATTGACAGAAAAATAATCTGGGAGGCGGCCTGGAAGATGTTTATGTCTCGTCCCTGGCTTGGCTTGGGGCTGGGGACATTTATGTTTAACTTTGATAAGTTTGTGATTAAGAACTACCCTTATGGGCCGTCCTATGCGCATAATTGCTATTTACAAATGGGCTCTGAAATCGGAATAATAGGCTTAGTTTCATTCTTGTCAATATTAGGGTTGTTTTTTTATCGGGGAATTAAGAAATTAAACCACGGCCAGAAAACATTTTTTTGGTATGTTTTGATGGGGAGTTTAGCGGCAATTTTAGGTTATAGCGTGCATATGGGCGTAGATACTTTTTTATATTCTGTGGATTTGGGCCTATTATTTTGGCTCATACTTGGTATGGGTGTTGCAGCGGGAGAGAACGTAATCTGTGCCCCCAAAAGCAATTAAGGATAATAGATGAAGGGGATAATTTTAGCCGGTGGTAGCGGAACAAGGCTTTACCCGATAACCAGGGCAATATCCAAACAGCTTATTCCGGTATATGATAAGCCTATGATTTATTATCCGTTGTCTACCCTTATGCTCGCGGGCATAAGGGATATATTAATAATTTCTGCGCCATATGCCTTGTCTAGTTTTGAAGGGTTGCTGGGAGACGGTTCTAATTTAGGAATTAATATTTCCTATACTTGCCAGGCCGCGCCAAAAGGAATTGCCGAGTCATTTATTATCGGAGAAAGATTTATTGGTAAAGGCAATGTCTGTTTGATTTTGGGAGATAATATCTTTTACGGCCACAATTTGCCGGATTTATTAAAGGAAACTTCCCGGAGTAAAGATAGCGCAACTATATTCGGCTATTTTATAAAGGATCCCCAGCGTTATGGAGTTATAGAATTTGACGGAAAAGATAAGGTTTTATCTATTGCCGAGAAACCCCAAAAACCGAAATCAAATTACGTAGTCACCGGCCTTTATTTCTATGATAATGAAGTAGTAAAGCTCGCCAAATCATTGAAGCCGTCTTCGCGGGGAGAATTGGAAATTACCGATATTAATAATGAGTACCTAAAAAAGAAGAAGCTGGAAGTCAAGCTGTTGGGAAGAGGGTGCGCCTGGCTGGATATGGGGACCCCTGATTCTTTAATTGAGGCTTCCACTTTTATAAAGACTATAGAGGACAGGCAGGGCTTGAAGGTGGGCTGCATAGAAGAGGTTGCTTATAGAATGGGCTATATTGATGCCGCAGGCCTGGAAAGGCTTATCCATTCTCTGCCTGCCAGTTACGGCGAGTATCTAAAGGGAATATTAAAAGATGAACCCCGTTAGAAGCAATATTCTAATGGGGTTAAGGAAGGGGCTTCTAACGGGGTGAAAAATAAGATTCTTCTTTTTGGCAGGGGTTTTATAGGCGCTCAATTAGCCGAGGAATTTAAGTGCGAGGTATCTGATAGAAGAATTTCTTCTTTTAAGGATGCTGAGGAAGAGGTGGCTAAATTTAAGCCCGATGTTATTATTAACGGCATTGGATATACCGGTAGAAATGTGGATGATTGCGAACAGGATAAAGACAAGACTTTGACGGCTAATACCTTTGTGCCTATTATTTTAGCTGAGGCGGCCTTGCGCCATAAAGCTAGGTTGGTGCATATCAGCAGCGGTTGTATTTATCATTTTGATTATTCCCGCGATAAACCCGTCACTGAAGATAAAACTCCCGATTACTTTGAGCTTTTTTATAGCCGGACAAAAATCTATACTGACCGGGCATTGGAGGTATTGGTCCAAAAATACCCTATTTTGCTTGCCAGAATCCGCGTCCCTTTGGATAACCGGCCCCACCCCAAGAATTTACTTACCAAGTTGATTAATTATAAAAAACCCATTGATATCCCTAATTCAATTACTTATATCCCCGATTTTATAAAAGCTATGAGATATTTAATCGAAAATCGCGCCGTAGGAATTTATAATATAGTTAATAAGGGGGCGCTGAAGTATCCCGAACTCCTGGAGATTTATAAGAGATACGTTCCAGATTTTAGATACGAAGTCATAGACTATAAAAAACTGAATTTAAATAGGACCAATTTGATTCTATCCACTGAAAAATTAGAAAGAACAGGCTTTAAGGTAAGAGATATACATGAGGTTTTAGAAGAATGTGTAAAGGATTACCTAAAGTTTTAATTACCGGCGGTGCGGGTTTTATAGGAAGCGCGTTTACAAGATTAGCGGTGAAGCGGGGTTATAGGGCTATTGTGCTAGATAAGCTTACTTATGCCGGAGATTTAACAAGGTTGAAGGAGATAGAGGGAAGATATAAATTCTACAGAGCCGATATATCCTGCCCGAAACAAATAGCGGGGATTTTTAAAAAAGAAAGCCCAAAAATTATCGTAAATTTTGCCGCAGAGTCCCACGTTGATAGAAGTATTCTGGATGCCGGGCCATTTATCAAAACCAATATTTTAGGGACCCAGGTTTTATTAGACGCCGCCAGAAGATATAAGGTCGGCAGGTTTATCCATATCTCCACGGATGAAATCTATGGCGAGACCATAAAAGGAAAGTTTAGCGAAGACTCGCCCTTAAAGCCAAACAGTCCTTATGCCGCATCTAAAGCGGCAGGAGATTTATTAATTAAATCCTATATCAGGACTTACGGGTTTCCCGCTATTATTGTGAGGCCCTCCAATAATTACGGCCCCTGGCAATATCCCGAGAAACTTCTCCCCCTGGCGATTTTAAAAATATTAAGGAATGAAAAAATTCCCATTTATGGAAAAGGCAGAAATACCAGGGAATGGCTTTATGTAACAGATTGCGCCCGCGGCATCTTAAGCATAATGGAGAGGGCCAGGCTAGGAGGGATATATAATTTGGGCAGCGGCGCAGAAAGAAAAAATATAGATATCATAAGCGCGATATTAAAAATTTTTAGAAAGGGCAGAAGATATATAAAGTTTGTGAAAGACAGGCCTGGCCATGATTTAAGATACAGGCTGGATTCAGAAAAAGTTTTTAAGGAAACTGGCTGGCAACCCGAAATAAGCTTAAAAAATGGTTTAGAGGATACTGTAGAATGGTGCCTGGAATATAAGGATTGGCTCTTAAGTAAACATAGGACCGTCGCGTTATTATATAAATATAAATAAATGTGGCCAATAATCGGATTTAGCGCCGCCTGTCTTACGATGTTCGGTTTTATCCCCCAGATTATCAAGATATATAAAACTAAATCTGTAAAGGATGTCAGCTTATTTACATTATTTGAGCTTTCTTTAGGCGTCTCGCTGTGGATAGCTTATGGGATTCACCTGCAAGAGGCGAGTATAATTATTGCCAACGCCGTCACCCTGGTTACTTTAATCATTCTATTAATCTTCTACTTTCTTTTTAGATAGGCGTTTATGCCAAAACTAAACATATTAGGTATTTCTTGTTTTTACCATGATAGCGCGGCGTGCCTGGTGCGCGACGGCGATATTATTGCCGCGGTGCAGGAAGAGCGTTTTACGCGCAAGAAGCATGATTTTAACTTTCCGCTGAATTCCGTCAGATGGTGTTTAAAACAGGGCGATATTGAAGTGGATGATTTGGATTTCATAGTTTTTTACGATAAGCCTTTTATTAAATTTGAAAGGATTTTAGAAACCGCCCTTACTTACGCGCCGACAGGCATAAGGCAATTTATCCAGGCAATGCCTTTGTGGCTTAAGCAGAAGATTTGGATTCCGGAGTTGATCAGGCAGGAATTAAACTATAAAGGCAAAATTCTCTTTACCGAACATCACGCCTCGCACGCTGCCAGCGCTTTTTATCCCTCGCCCTTTAAAGAAGCGGCAATTTTAACTATGGACGGGGTAGGCGAATGGGATACGGCGAGCTTTGGAGTAGCCGGCGGCAATGATATAAATATTTTAGAGACTTTGCGTTTCCCGCATTCTTTAGGTTTATTATATTCGGCATTTACTTATTATACGGGTTTTAAGGTTAACTCTGGAGAGTATAAGTTGATGGGCCTGGCTCCATATGGAGAGCCAAAATACGCGGATTTAATACTGGATAAGCTGGTTGATTTAAAAGAGGACGGCTCTTTTAAACTAAATATGAAATATTTCGCTTACTGCAACGGCTTAAAGATGATAAACCGCCATTTTGAGAAATTATTTGGCGGTTCCGCCAGGAGGCCGGAGACAAGGATTACCGAGAAAGATATGGATATCGCCGCTTCAATTCAGAAGGTGACCGAGGAAATTATGCTGAGGATGGCGCGGCATGTTTATAAAGTTACAGGCAGGGATAAGCTTTGCCTTGCCGGCGGGGTGGCTTTAAACTGCGTCGGCAACGGAAAAATTTTACGCGAGGGGCCGTTTAAGGAAATCTGGATTCAACCGGCAAGCGGCGATGCCGGCGGCGCATTAGGGGCGGCGCTTTTAGTCTGGCATAAATATTTGGGCAATAGGCGCGATGTTGACGAAAATAATGATAAACAGAAGGCTTCATTGTTAGGTCCGTCTTATAGCGATGATTATATAGAAAAATTTCTGACTCAGGAAGGCGCGCCCTATCGGAGATTATCATATTCGGACATACCGGAGGAGATCGCGGATTTAATTATTCAGGGCAATGTTATCGGATGGTTCCAGGGGTGTTTAGAATTCGGGCCGCGCGCGCTGGGCGCCAGGAGCATAATCGGCGATGCGCGTAATATTGAGATGCAGTCAAGGATGAATTTAAAGATAAAATACCGTGAATCCTTCAGGCCTTTTGCCCCCACGGTCTTATTGGAAAAGGCTTCAGATTGGTTTCAATTAGACAGGGAGAGTCCATATATGCTTTTAGTCGCGCCGCTTAAAAACGACAAAAGGACAGGCGCGCATAACCCCGGTAATAAATTACAAGGGTTTGATAAGCTGAAAGTAAGGCGCTCAGAGGTCCCCGCGGTTACCCATGTTGATTATTCCGCCAGAATACAAACGATAAAAAGAGGCGACCACCCGCTTTATTACGATATGATTAACGCGTTTTACAAAAAAACAGGTTGCCCGGCGATTATAAATACATCGTTTAACGTAAGGGGAGAGCCGCTAGTCTTAGGCCCGCAAGACGCCTTTAAGTGTTTTATGCGCACAGAAATGGATTATCTGATTATGGGGTGCTTGCTGTTAAATAAAAAAGAGCAAAAACCTTTAGAAAAAGATGTTCAGTGGCAAGAAGTTTTTGAGTTAGATTAAAATATGCAAAATTTAAACCTGGATAAAAATAATCTGAAAAAATTCGGTATAACTATGGGGTTAGTATTTTTGGTGATAACCCTGTTTATTTTAATTAGGCATAGGCACGGCGTATTAATTATCTCTCTGATCTCAGCGGTATTTTTTACATTAGCTTTTGTCGCTCCGTTATTGTTAAAGTCGTTATATATTTTCTGGATGAAATTCGCATTTATCTTAAGCTGGATAAATACAAGGTTAATCTTAGTTATCATATTTTATTTAATCTTTGTGCCCATAGGCATTGGCATGAAATTATTTGGAATAGATTTACTGGATAGAAAAATAGAAAAAAGTAAAGAGTCATATTGGAAAAAAAGAGAAAAGAAGGCATTCAGTCCCGTAGATTATGAGAAGTTATTTTAAGGAGACAGAGAGATGAGTAAATTAACAATTTTAAAGGAATTCTGGGATTTTTTAAGGGCGCGCAAGAAATGGTGGCTGGCCCCCGTTATTATCGTGCTCCTGTTGCTGGGTTTTTTGATTTTTTTTACGCAAAGTAGCGCGGTAGCGCCGTTTATCTATACGCTATTTTAAATCTTTAAATAAAGATGCTATTAATTTTTATCAGCGCCGCGCTTGTTATTTTCAGCTCATATTTTTTAGCTAAATCTTTTTCTTTTAAAAAGACATTTATTGATTTTCTTCTTACGCTTTTTTTATTTATTATTTGCCAAATCGTCCTGGTCGAAACTATTTTAGGTGTTTTGGGCAAGTTGTATTTAGGAAATGTTTTATTGCTGCAGGCCATAATTTTTATTATTACCTATTTTGCTTCTGGCAGAATTAAGGGTTTTTCTTTTGAAAAGGAAAATTTTAGTTTTATTTATAATTCCAAGGTATTAATCTTTGCCATTTCCGTTTTCTTGGTATTTTTTTCCCCTAGATTATGGAAGATTCTTATAAACCCTCCCCTAAGCGCTGATACGCTTCTGTATCATCTCAGTTTCCCGGTTACCTGGCTAAAAAATGGTAATCTTGGTAATCCAATGCTTATTTTTGCTCAGACTGTTTCGCAGGCCGCGACAAATTCGGCTTCCTATTATCCCATTAACGCAGAATTGCTTTTTTTATGGCTGATATTGCCCTTGAGGAATGCCTTATTGGCAAACGTAGCTCAGGCGCCTTTTTATTTTATCGCTATATTTACAATATATTCAATCTTAAGAAAATTCTCTATCAGCAGGGAAATCAGTTTTTTTATGGCTATGCTTTTAGTCTTAGTGCCCAATTTCTTTAAACATATTAGCGAAGGGGCATATATTGATATAATCTGCGCGGCCTTATTCTTTATGGTTATAAATAACCTCCTTTTCTTAAAAAGCGATTTTACCAAAAAAAACGCTCTATTATTAGGTATGTCAATAGGTGTATTTTTAGGAACAAAAACAACCAGTATCTTTTGGGTTTTATCCCTAGCCCCTCTCTTAATATATGTTTTAATATCTAATACAAAGCGTTTAAAATCATTTGATATTTTTAAGATATTATTTTTACTGTTTATTGCGATTTTGATATTCGGCAGTTACCCCTACATTAGAAACTTTGTTTTAACTAAGAATATATTTTATCCGATAAAATTATCAATATTCGGCAAGACTATTATGCCCGGTTATGTTAACAGGATTGAATACGCCGATCTTACATACCCTTTTAAGGATTTCAGTGTTAAGAAATTATTTTTTAGCGAAGGATTGGGTTTGCAGCTTTTTGTTTTTATATTGCCCGCCACATTTTTACCATTACTATTGGCCTTTTTTGATAAGAAGAAGATAAAAATTGAGGAGGCCTTAATATATCTTATCCCCCTTTTTATGTTTTTGGTATATTTTTTCTACATCAGGGTTTATTGGGCAAGATACCTATACCCATTCTTAGGCGCGGGATTAATATCCAGCGCGATATTTTTTAATAAATTTAATTGGGGAAAAAGATATATTAATACGGCAGGGATATTGTGCGTATTTACTTCCATCGCGGAGCTTGACAAGGGTATGCGAATTTTTATTTCGCTATTCATAAGCATATTATTATTCGTTGCAATATGGGCAAGCAGAAACTTTAAATTTTTACTAAAAATTTATAATAGGAGAGCCGTTAAGTTATTTTTATTCGCCGCTATAATTATTCTATTATTTTTAAGTTTAACGGCATTAAATATAAAATACCAAAGAGAACAGTTTTACCGTTATTGCCTCTTTTTTGAGGATAAGGAGGCGGCCCTGGCCTGGAAGTGGCTAGACTTGCATATCGCCGCTGGGGGCAGCAGAATAGCGTATACTGGCCGGGCGCATACTTACCCTTTATTTGGAACAAATTTTAAGAACGAGGTATTTTACGTTTCTGTTAATGATAAACCGAGCATACCGCATTACTATAGCGATGGGCAATATAGAAAAGAGCAAGATTATGCGGCATGGAGAAGGAATATTAAAAATAGCCGCATTGATTATTTATTTATATATCTGCCGTTTGGAAAAGAAGATTTCCCAGTAGAGAACGACTGGGCGCTCAGAGATAGTAAGAGCTTCAGGTTGGCCTTTGCTAATAATAAAGTAAGGATTTATTCCGTAAAAGCAGGCGACATTTATCAAGATGCTAATAACTAAAAAAAGAAAGGCAAAGATTTTTAAATTCTTTAGATTTTCCAATCTTCCTTTCTTGCCTTTTATTTTGGGCATAGAACCCGGAAATGCCTGCAACCTTAACTGCCCCCTGTGCCCTACGGGAAGAAGGGAGGAGGGCCTAGAGAAAGGATTTATGGAATTTTGCCTTTTTAAAAAAATATTTGATGACTTGGAAGATTATTTAAGCTGCATAAATCTTTATAGTTGGGGAGAGCCGTTGTTAAACAAAGACTTAATTAAAATGATAACCTATGCCAAAGATATTAATAAGGGCATAAGGATTACTACCAGCACAAATTTAAATATTACCAATAAGGAAATGCTAAAAGGCCTGGTTGTCTCTGGTATAGATGAAATTATCGTGTCCTGCGATGGCGCCTCTGAGGCATCATATTCTAAATATCGCGTAGGCGGAGATTTTAAATTAGTAATGGATAATTTAAGGTATCTGGCACAAACAAAGACCGCGTTTAAAGCGAAAACCGCGGTTATCTGGAATTTTCTGGTATTCCGGCATAATGAGCACGAAATAGAGATGGCCAGGAAAACGGCTCAAGCTATTGGAGTTTTATTTCGTATCGGCCTTATGCGTACTTCTATGAAGGACGAAATACTTAAACCACACCAGGATGCTATTAGTAAAGATAAAGATTGGATTCCCGATAACCCGGAATATAGCGCTTATGATAAAGAAAAGTGCGTTACTAAAAAGATTATTAAAACCTGCAGGAAACCCTGGCAGGAGATAAGTATTAATTGGGATGGCAAGGTGTTTCCCTGCTGCGCGGTTTATGGAGGTAAATATAATTTTGGCAATGTAAAAGAAAAAAGCATCAGAGAGGTATGGAATAACCGGTTCTACCTTGAGGCACGAAAGCAAATTCTGAATAAGAGAGCTGGAGCCACTACAATTTGCGGCATATGCCGTAATAACGGTTTTATGCATATGTAAGACATATGGTTAATTTATTTATAATGAATTTAATCGTAGGCGCCACAGCGCTGCTTATAGTCAGGTACTTTTTATTTTTTGAAAGGTTATCTGATTATTTAATCGCTTTTTTCCTTATTTTTCTGGCGCAGATTATCTTAACTTTGCAGATATTGGGCATAATGAATCTGCTTTATTCCAATTATATTTTAATGCTTAATTTATCTATATTGCTTATTGTTTATGCCGCGATTAGGCTGTTAAAGATAGGGCCTAAAAATATTTTTTTCCTTAAATACAGGCAGGCAGTAAATAGCCTTAGATTAGGCAAGATAGGGATATTTGCCATATCTGTTATTTTGGGATTCGCTTTAGTAAAATTTTTTATAAACTTAGTTAATCCGCCCTTTGGCTGGGACTGCCTTAATTACCATTTTACCTTTCCCGTAGAGTGGCTCAAGCACGGGAATTTAGAAAATCCCATTGTAGTCTCTTGCGATCCGGCGCCGCCTTATTATCCGATAAACGGCAGCCTTTTTTTCTTATGGTTGATATTGCCCTTAAGAAATGTTTTTATCGCCGACTTGGGACAGGCGCCCTTTTTTATCATGGGATTTTTAATAGTATATGCGCTGGCTAGAAGATTAAAGTTATCGAAAGAATACGCTTTATTTTCGGCCTCTCTTTTTACCTTGGTCCCTAATTATTTTAAACAATTACAGGTCGCCTATGTAGATGTAATGGTCTCAACGTTATTATTGGCCGCCTTATATTACCTGTTTTTGTTAGAAAAAGAGAAAAATCTGCTAAAAAATGCAGTTTTATTCAGTCTTTCTTTGGGGTTAATGTTGGGGACTAAAACTACGGGTTTAGTATATGCCTTTCTATTATACCTGCCATTTTTTTATTTTATCCTGCGCAAATCTAAAAACTTTCTATTTTTAGTTCTTATAAGCCTTTCTATCGTAGTTGTTATGGGCGGGTTTAGTTACATCAGAAATTTTATCCAGACAGGCAATCCTCTTTATCCATTAACATTGACAGTATTCAATAAAACAATTTTTAAGGGTGTGATTGATAATGTCGTATATAGGGCGCATACTTCAAGCTGGGATTACAATTTAATAAAAATATTGTTTTCAGAAGGCTTAGGGGCCCAGACGGTTATCTTTATAGTTCCGGCAGTATTATTAGGCTTGCCGCTCACTATAATGAAAAAGAAAAAAGACTTAAATTTTATATTCATTTATTTTCTAATTTTGCCTATTTTGTTAATTTTGGCTTTTAGATTTATTATTCCCTTGGCAAACTTACGCTATTTATACGCTTTATTAGCGATAGGCCTATTGATTGCCTTTTGCCTGGCGGATATTTTAAATATTCCTAAAAATTTGATAAGGGTATTAGTGGCGGTTTGCTTAGTGGCTTCTCTTGGCGAAATTGCCAAGCATAAAGAGTTAATCGCCTCGCTTCTATTCAGCATAGCGCTATTTTTTACATTCCCCTATCTCTTTAACCTGTTAAAACTAAAAAAGTTAAATAAAGCTTTAATCTTTATTGCAATATTATTAATTTTGCCATTCATAGCTTTAGAGAAAAATTATGTTAAAAATGAATATGCGCGGTATATTAAAATGACAGGCTATTCAGGGTTTTGGCCCGATGCTACTTTGGCCTGGGACTGGCTTAATCAAAATACCGATAGAAACAACATCGCGTATGTTGGCAGGCCGGTTCCGTTCCCCCTCTATGGGACAAATTTTAAAAATAATGTGTATTATGTTTCGGTGAATAGAGTTGAACCGGCAAAGCCGCATTATTTTAAAGACAGCAAATATATCTGGGGCTATGACGGAGAGAGCCTGCATAAGGCATTTGAAGAAGATAAAAATTACAGAGGGCAGGCCAATTACGATACCTGGCTTAATAATTTAAAAAATCGCCATACAGATTATCTTTTTATCTATTCCTTGCATCAGATAAAAACAGTTAAATTCCCGAAAGAAGACGCATGGGCGGCTGGCCACCCGGAGAAATTTAATCTTGTTTATAAAAATAATACCGTCCATATTTATAAAATAATAAAATGAGGCTATCCGTTATTATTCCCGCGCGTAACGAGGCAGACAATATTGTTAATTTATTAAATAAGATAGAAACCGAGATAGATACTAAGGATGAATTAGTTATAGTTGATGACCATTCTACGGATTCTACCTATGCGCTGGTGGATGGATTGTCCCGGCAATATACAAATATTAAACTGGTCAGGAATATCGAAAAAGCGGGTTTTGCCAATGCCTTAAAGACGGGGTTCAATAACGTTTCAGGCGATGTTGTAATTCCGGTTATGGCGGACTGTTGCGATGATTTATCCGTGATTAATAAAATGCGCAATAAAATGGAAGAAGGATATGATGTTGTTTGCGGCTGCCGTTATATAAAAGGAGGGGCCCGTTTAGGAGGTTCAAGGCTTAAGGGTTTTTTTTCTTTTTTGGCAGGCAGGTCCCTGCAATTTTTATTAGGCCTGCCCACATCCGATATTACCAACGCCTTCAAGATGTATAAGAAAAAAGTTATTGATAATATAGAGATTAAATCTAATGCCTTTGAGGTTTCTATGGAGATACCCCTTAAGGCCTATTTTGCGGGTTTTAAGATAGCGGATGTGCCTACGGTATGGAGGGAAAGGACTAAGGGTAAATCCACTTTTAAGATGTTCAGGTTATTACCGGATTATTTAAAATTATATTTGTGGGCAATATGGAAAAAATTAAACAGATTATCTATTTCTTATTAATTGTTATTCCATTCGTGGCCAGTTTCTCCTCGGCATTAGTAAATACTTTTATCGGCCTTACGATACTTTTCTATTTAATCTATAAGATAAGTAAGAAGCAATTTCCGGTAACTAAAACTCCTATAGGGCCGGCTTTTCTATCGTTGATTATTATTTCTTTGTTCTCATTTTTTAATTCCGTGAGCTTAAGGTCAAGCATCGGCGGCATAGAAAAATTATTGAAGTACGGCTTTTTATTTATGGCGTTAGCGGAGTTTACTAAGGACAAGATTCACCTTAGGCGGATAGCGATAGCGATAATCTGCGGGTTGTATCTTGCCAGCCTTGACGGATTTTACCAGCTTTATTTCGGCAAAGACCTTTTCCGGGGCAGGCCTTGCGACTTTGTGATTGGAATCGCGCGTATGAAGGCGACGTTTCCGCATACTAATGTATTCGCCGTTTATTTGGCATTATTTCTGCCGCTTTTGGGCGCCTTATTTTTATATTACGCCAAGGGAAAACGCAAGATACTTCTTGGTTTATCCTGGGCTCTAATTACCTACGCGCTCTTTCTTACTTTTTCCAGGGGGGCGATAGCGGGAATGGCAGCGGCATTTTTATTTATGGCCCTGGTAAGGAAAAATAAACTGGTTATCGCATTATTGATAGCGGCGCTCATTTTAATCCCCTTTATGCTTCCTAATAATATCAAAAATTGGGTAAAAAATACTGATTATACCTGGGAAATACTCTTGAATAAGACGAGGATGGATATCTATCGCACGAGCCTGAATATGATAAAGGGCCACCCCTTCTTAGGAGTAGGGGTAAACACTTATTGCCTGAATTATCAGAAATATAAAGTTCGCGAAACCTATGGTTCTGGCGGAGAAGACCTCAGCTATTACGCCCATAATATATTTTTGCACATGGCTTCTGAGATAGGTTTATTCGGGTTATTTATATTTTTATGGCTGCTCTTTATCATTTTTGTGCGCTGGAAGAAGTTTTACTTTCAATGTGATTCGGATTTTCTTAAAGTCTGCAGCTTGGGGATAATCGGCGGGATAATCGCTTTTTTGGTAAACGGCCTTACGGAAACAACTTTATATTATTCCAAGATAGCGCCGCTATTTTGGTATCAGGTGGGGATTTTATTGGGGATCTTAAGAATAAATAACGAGCGGGCTAAAAGCAAGTGGAAATAAAAAAAATCCTGATAATCCGGTCAGACAGGTTCGGAGAATTTATTTTAAATACCCCGGCGATAAGGGCGGTAAAAGACAAATTTCCTGCCGCGTCCATAGTCCTTATGGTCAGCCCCGTGGTAAAAGAAATTGTTGAGGGTTGGCCTATTATTGATGAAGTTTTAACTTACCCCGAAGACAGGTTACGGGGGATTTGGAATCTGGCATCTGAATTTCGTAAGAGAAAGTTTGATTTGGCGCTTATTTTAAATCCGAAAAAGGAATTTCATATCGCGACTTTTCTGGCGGGAATTCCTCTTAGGTTCGGCTATAACAGGAAATTTGGCGCCTTGCTTTCGCATAAAATAGAGGACAGAAAACATTTGGGACGCCAGCATGAGGTGGAATATAATTTAGACCTGGTTAAGGCCGCTGGTATTGATTGCCAGGATAAGTCTTTATTTGTTTCTTTTGACAGAGAAGATGAAGAAACCGTTAATTTCGCTTTGGGCAGGCAGGGTATTTCGGACGCCGATAATATCATTGCCGTCCACCCCTGGACTTCAGACGCGGTAAAGCAGTGGCCGGTTGAACATTTTTCTCAATTAGCCCAGAGATTAATAAAAGAAATTTACTGCAGGGTGGCCATTATCGGCGGCAACGCTGAAATTGGCTTTGCCCAAGATTTTTGCAAAGATAAAACAGGCCTGATAAATATGGCCGGTAAATTAACCCTCAGGCAATTAGCGGCATTTTTAAGAAGGTGCAGGCTGCTTGTTTCTAATGACAGCGGGCCGGTGCATATGGCGGCAGCTGTGGGGACGCCGGTAGTGGCGTTATTTAGGGGCGATTTGCCGGGGAAAAATGCCCAAAGATGGGGGCCGTGGGGCCAGGGGCATATTGTCATTGAGAAAAATAATTTTTATGAAATAACGGTGGATGAAGTATTTAGTAAAGTAAAAGAGGTATTAAAAAGAGGTCTCTGAAAAACTACCTTTGACACCGCAAAACCGCTAAATACCGCAAAGCCGCAAAGAATTAAACGACAAAAAATTCTTTGCGCTTTTACGGAAGTTTTGCGCTTTAGCGGCGTAAATTGACTTTTTTAGAGGTCTCAAAAAAATAGATGACTTACGCAATTATTTTAGCCGGGGGAGTAGGCAGCCGTTTTTGGCCATTGAGCCGGGAATCTCTGCCCAAACAATTTTTAGGAATTATCGGAAAGGAGAGTTTTCTGAAAGCCGCTCTTAGGCGGATACAGGGGGTCATCCCGCCCAAAAGGATTTTTATTGTCACCAACCGGAGTTATTCTCGGCAAATCAGAAAAGAGGTTAAGGGATTCAGGGTGCCGCCAAGCAACATTATCCTTGAGCCCAAACCGTTAAATACCCTGCCGGCAATCGGCCTGTGCGCCCGGATGATTAGTATTAGGGATAAACAGGCGAACCTTCTGGTTTTGCCCGCCGACCATTATATCAGGGATAACGCGGGTTTTAAGAGGGCAATATTTAAGGCATTAAAATTATCTTCGGCAGGCTTTATGTGCCTGGTAGGAGTAAAGCCCGATAGCCCCTGCGTGGGTTACGGCTACATTAAAGCAGCCAGGCGCATAGATAAAGATATATTTAGTGTCGCCTATCTTAAAGAAAAGCCCGGCCTAAAAACAGCCAGGAGGCTTTTTAAAGAAAAAAATATTTTTTGGAATACCGGTATATTCTGTTTTAAGGCAGAAGTTATTTTAAGGCAAATAAAGGATCGCCTGCCCGGGCTGCATAATCAGCTTTCAAGGGTAAAATATAAGCAGGATATAGGCGATATTTGGCCAAAGATTAAGGCGGTTTCCATAGATTACGGCTTGCTAGAGAAATCGCAAGGCCTGGTTATGGTTAAGGCAGGGTTTGATTGGTCTGACCTGGGCAGCTGGGACGCCCTTTGCGGGGTACTGGCTTCAGGCAATAAAAAGAATGTTATTTTATCCGATTGCGTCAGCCTGGACAACGCGAATATTTTTGTTTCTTCATATGGCTGCCGGAGGCTTATCGCCGCCATAGGGTTAAGGGATACTATCATCGTGGATACTCCTGATGCGCTTTTAATCTGCAAAAAGGAAAACGCCCAGGATATCAAGGCCTTAGTGGAAATATTAAAGCGTAAAAAGAAGTCTTGTGTATAAAAAGATCCTTATCATAAATCCTTTTGGTATCGGCGATTAAATATTTGCCTTGTGACGGGGAAATACAAAGAAAGAAGGTTAAGAGTATTTTTCTTAAAATGTTTGAAGGAGGATAGGTGGCGGAAACATTAGGTAGTTTGTTTGATAAGTTGGCGATCAAAAATTTACGTGAATACCACTTGCGAGAAATGTATAAGGAAAAAAATAAAAAATTTTCTTCCAGAGAAATTAAAGAGAAACTTAATATATTGCAAAGGCAGAAAAGAAAACTTATACAAGAAATTGAAAAATTTATTATTAGCGCCATTAAGGGTGAGGTTTTATTGAAGGATGAAAAGCTCAAATTCTACAATCCTTCCGATGTTATGGACAGAATCCCCCCAGTTGAAAATTTAGGAGAAGCAATTTCTTATCTTGCCAAGAAGAATGTCCAGCTTTGGCATCTTGAAGACGAAGCAAGGAGAAGCAATGTTTCGTTGTCCTATGTAGGTAAGACTAAAAGAAAAATAGACCTATCTAACCAGCAGAGAAATGATTGTATAGATAAAATCGATGCCCTATTTGAGAAAATGATAAAGCAATATAAACCATAGCCAGATGAAGCACGCGCATCAATCCATTCTTATAATTAATCCCTTCGGTATAGGAGACGTTTTATTCTCAACGCCACTTTTACAGAATTTATGCGATAATTTTCCGCGGGCAAAGATTCTTTTCCTTTGCAATAGAAGGACAGCCCCCATACTAAAAAACCATCCGCTCATCAGCAAGATTTTTGTATATGAACGCGATGAATTTGTGGCCGTCCAGCAGAAATCTTTTTGGGCGGGACTTAAGAAGTACTGTCATTTTATCTCGGAAATAAAAAAAGAGGAAATTGATTGTGCCATTGATTTATCCTTGAATACGCTCTTTGGATTCTTCACTTGGGCTGCTGGCATAAGATATCGATACGGCCTGGATTATAAAAACCGTGGAAGATTTCTTACACAAAAATTAAAAATCGATGGATTTCTGGATAAGCATGTATCAGAATATTATCTGGATGTTTTGAAGTTAATGTATATACCGATTAAAAAATATGGCTTGTCAATTGGTATGGATAAACAAAGCCAGCGCTGGGTAGATAGTTTTCTTACGCGCTATAATTTTACAAACGATTTTATCGTTGGAATTGCTCCTTTTGGTGGCGAAGCATTCGGTAAAGATGCTTATTTTAAACGTTGGCCTGTCGAGCACTTTGTGAAATTGATAGATAGAATAAATGTAGAATTAAAAGCGAAAATCTTTATTTTTGCAGGCCCCAAAGAAAAAGGAAATGTTTCAGTTATGATGAGCAGTATTCAAAATAAAAATAGTTGTTATGAATTTACGGATGCTTCACTCGAAAAGATAATCGCATTAATTGACAAATGCCATCTTTTCGTTGGTAACGATACCGGCCCTTTACGATTCGCCGATGCACTGGATAAAAAGATATTGGCCATATTCGGCCCTGTAGATGAGAAGGTTTACGGCCCTTATCCTGCTGACAAGAAAAAGGTTGTTATTACTAAGAATTTACCGTGCCGCCCCTGTTATAAAAAATTTAGGATGTCTGAGTGTCTACGCGATAGGGAATGCTTAAAATCAATAAGCGTTGATGAGGTATTTGCGGCGGTAAGGAGACTATTGTGAAGGTGCCTTTTCTAAGTTTATATCGCAACATAAAGAAATAAAAGACGAGATAGCTTACGCAATTAGAAAAGTAGTAAGAAAAAGTAATTTTATACTCGGTGAAGAAGCGATGCAAGCGGTAGAAAAGTTACTCTAATATGATACCCATATCAGACTTAAAAAAACAGACAGCGCCATTACGGACAGAGATAGATAATGCTATTAAGGAAGTAATTGATAATGCGAATTTTATTTTAGGTAAACCAGTACAGGATTTTGAAAATGATGCGGCAAAATACTGCCGGGTCAGATATGCCGTAGGCGTATCTAACGGGACAGACGCCATCAGGTTATCCTTATTGGCGTCAGGCATT
>Ga0194112_10001335_pt1 | contig 36422 bp, 28 predicted proteins | sample TA2MahC400mmetaG_FD_146191 | JGI IMG/M metagenome (GOLD analysis project Ga0194112, IMG submission 146191) | Freshwater microbial communities from Lake Tanganyika, Tanzania - TA2015016 Mahale Deep Cast 400m | ecosystem: Environmental > Aquatic > Freshwater > Lake | place: Tanzania: Lake... | reverse complement strand
GCCGAGGGGCAGCGGCGGTACGTCGAGTCCCTGAGCACCTACGCGCGGCAGTTCCTGGACCGCATGACGCGGCCCGAAGTGGACCACATCGAGGGCCTCTCGCCCGCAATCTCCATCGAGCAGAAGGCCGCCAGCGGCAACCCCCGATCGACGGTCGCGACGGTCACCGAGATCAGCGACTACCTCCGTGTGCTGTTCGCGCGGGTGGGGAAGGTGCACTGCCATCAGTGCGGCCGGCCGATCAGCTCGCAGACCGCCGAGCAGATTGTCGATCGGCTGTTGGGCCTCCCGGAGGGGACGCGGCTGCTGATCCTGGCGCCCGTCGCCAAGGAGCGGCGCGGCACGTACAAGGACGTCCTGGCCGATGCCGTGCGGCAGGGGTATGTGCGCGCGCGGATCGACGGCGAAGTCGTGGACCTGTCCGGCAAGGTGCGCCTCTCCGAGAAGCAGCGCCACACGATCGAGATCGTGGTGGACCGGCTCGTGGTGCGGGCCGATGCGCGGAGCCGCCTGAACGACTCGGTGGAGACGGCCCTCGCGCTGGGCGACCAAACGCTGATCGCGGCGGTCGTGGAGGGGGAGGACCTGCTCTTCTCGTCGCGCTTCGCGTGCGTGGAGTGCGGGTTGAGCTACCCGCCGCTGACGCCGGCGATGTTCTCCTTCAACAGCCCGCAGGGGATGTGCCCCTCTTGCGGGGGCTTGGGGACGCGGCTGGAAGTGGACCCCGAGGCCTTGGTGGCCGACCCTATGAAGCCGCTCCTGGGCGGCGCGCTCGACCTGCAGGGCAAGGAGGACACGCCCCACACGCGCCATGTCGTGGAGGCGCTCGCGCGGCACTATGGCTTCGACCCCGAGACCCCGTGGAGGAACCTCTCCGACGAGGCGCGCCGGGCGGTGCTCGAGGGCACAGGCGCGGAGAGCATCGAGTTCACCTACAAGGCCCGCAGCGGGCGGGAGTTCTCGTACACTTCCACCTGGGAGGGGTTCTTCGCGCCGGCGCGGGACGGTCGCGGCCGTCGGCGCGAGGAGGCGGGCTACTTCTCCGCCGTGTGCTCGAAGTGCCGGGGAACCCGCTTCCGCCCCGAGGTACAGGGCGTCCGCGTCGGCGACAAGTCGATCACCGAGGTCCTGGCGATGACGGTGGAGGGCGCCGAGGGCTTCTTCTCGGGGCTGGACCTCGGGCGCTCGGAGACGGCCATCGCCTCGCGGCTGGTGGCGGAGATCGGATCGCGGCTGCGGTTCATGGCCGACGTGGGGCTGGAGTATCTCACGCTGGACCGGGCTTCGCCGTCGCTGTCCGGCGGTGAGGCGCAGCGCATTCGGCTCGCGACGCAGATCGGCGCGGGGCTGACGGGCGTGCTCTACGTGCTGGATGAGCCGAGCATCGGCTTGCATGCCCGCGATCACGCGCGCCTGCTGCGCACGCTCGTTCACCTGCGGGACCTGGGCAACACCGTCATCGTGGTTGAGCACGACGCGGAGACGATCCTCAGCGCGGACTACGTGCTCGACTTCGGCCCGGGCGCGGGCGTTCACGGCGGTGAGATCGTCCACGCAGGCGACGTCGAGACGTTGCTGGGCAGTCCCGCGTCGCTGACCGGCGCCTACCTCTCCGGCCGCAAGCAGATCGATACGCCGTCGGTCCGCCGGAAGGCGAAGAAGACGGCCAGCCTGGAGATCGTCGGCGCCGAGGAGCACAACCTGCGGAAGATCGACGTGCAGATTCCCCTCGGCGTGTTCACCTGCATCACGGGTGTGTCGGGCTCGGGGAAGAGCACGCTGGTCATCGACGTGCTCTACCGCGCGCTGCAACGGCGCCTATACGGGTCCACGGCGCGACCGGGCAAGCACCGCGCCGTGAAGGGCGCCGAGCGGATCGAGAAGGTCGTCAACATCGACCAGGACCCCATCGGCCGCACGCCCCGGTCGAACCCGGCGACGTATGTGGGCGCGTTCGGCCTGATCCGGGAGCTATTCGCCGCGACACCCGAGGCGCGAATGCGGGGCTATGAGCCCGGCCGGTTCAGCTTCAACGTGCGCGGCGGGCGGTGCGATTCGTGCGACGGGGATGGCACGATCCGCGTGGAGATGCACTTCCTGCCGGATGTGTACGTCACGTGCGAGGCCTGCCGGGGCACGCGCTACAACCGCGAGACGCTGCAGGTCCTCTACAAGGGGCGCAACATCGCGCAAGTCCTGGACATGACCGTCGCCGAGGCTCTGGAGCTGTTCGGCAACATCCCCCGCGTGCGGCGCATCCTGGAGACGCTGGCGGCAGTCGGACTGGACTACATTCACCTCGGGCAGCCCGCGCCGACGCTCAGCGGGGGCGAGGCCCAGCGCGTGAAGCTCGCCAAGGAGCTCGCGCGCACGCAGTCGGGGAAGACGCTGTATGTGCTGGACGAGCCGACCACCGGTCTGCACTTCGACGACATTCGGAAGCTGCTCAGCGTGCTGAACCGTCTGGTCGACGCCGGGAACACGGTGGTCGTGATCGAGCACAACATGGATGTCATCAAGTGCGCCGACCATGTGATCGATCTCGGTCCCGAAGGGGGCGACCGCGGCGGCCAAGTCGTCGCGGCGGGGACGCCGGAGGAGATCGCGAGAGCCGAAGCCTCCCACACCGGGCGCTACCTGGCGCCAGTGCTGTCGGGGGGGTATGCGCCGAGTAGGGTACAATACTCTCAGCCATGACCTTCTCCGTGATCGTGCCCAGCTACCGGAGGCCCGATGACCTGCGCCGCTGTGTGCAGGCGATTCTGGCTGGCCGGCGGCTGCCCGATGAGCTGATCGTCGTAGTGCGTGATACCGACACGGAGAGTCAGGCCGTGGCGGCGGATTGCGCGCGGCTGCCGAACGGCGAGCTGATTCGCAGGGTCCTGGTGACACCGGCCGGGCAGGTGGCGGCTCTCAATGCGGGGCTGGAGGTGACGACGGGCGAGGTGCTGGTATTCCTCGATGACGACACGCGGCCGACTCCCGAGTGGCTGGCCAGAATCGCAGCGCTGTACGCTGACCCGGCGGTAGTGGGAGTTGGCGGTCGCGACCGGATTGTGGACGGCCCCGACGAAGGGCTGGCCGAGCGCGTGGGCGGGCTGACCTGGTATGGCTCGATCATCGGGAACCACCATCGAGGGTGTCGGGGCATTCAGCGCGTCCGGCACCTGAAGGGCGCGAACATGAGCTTCCGGCGCTCGGCGCTCCCGCCGTTTGATCCTAACCTCTTCCGCGCCGCCTCGATGCTGAACGACACCGACGCCAGTCTGGGCGCCGGCCACCACGGCGCGCTGCTCTACGATCCCGAGGCGATTGTCGATCACTATGCCTCGGAGCGCGGCGGCGGCGTCTCTCGGGACATCGACGACCCCGAGATCGCGCGGGCGGACAGCCACAACTGGACCTACTGCATGCTCAAGCACCTGCGCTGGTGGGCCAAGCCGGTCTTCCTCGCCTACGCGCTGGCCGTCGGGCAGGGCTCGCGGATAGGGCCGATCCTCTGGGTCTGGCGCCGCTTGAGGGGTGAACCGAAGCACCTCCGGCAGGTCTGGGGTTCGACGCTGGGCAAGCTGGAGGGCCTGAGAACGTACCTGACCCGGAACCGCGCCACGCGGCGGACGGCCACGGGGGAGGTCGCCCATGTCGGCTAGGGTGGGCGTTCCCCTCTACTCGCGAGCGCCGAGCCGGGCTGTGGTGGCAATGGCCGTTGTGGTCTTCGGCTGCGCGATGGCCTACCTGGGCGCCATGCAGAGTTGGACGCTCGCGACGGTGCTGTGCTTCGGTGTGGTCATCACCGTTCTGGCGTTCTACAAGATGGAGTGGGCGATCCTGGGGTTGGTCGTCATGTCGAACTTCGACGGCTTCCTCAAGCCCCTGTTTGCCGAGCGGTTCAGCCTCTTCCTCAAGGACTACTTCATCTTCCTGGCGGCGGTGCGCTGGCTGTGGGGTCTGTTCTCGGGCGAGAGCCGGCCCTCGGTCCGCACGCTGATCGCGGCGCCGGCGCTGATCTTCGCCGGTTACGTGATCGCACAGGTCGCGAATCCCAACTCCCAGAGCCTGACCCTGAGTCTCGCGGGGGTCCGCGCCTGGCTGCTGTGGGTGCCGGTGTTTTTCATCGCCTACGACTACCTGGAGTCCCGGCGCCAGATCGAGAGACTGTGGCAGGTCGCGATGCTCGTGGGGGTGGTGGTGGCGGCCTACGGGATCGTTCAGTACTTCATCGGCTTCAACCACCTGTTCCGGCTGTCGCGGGAGTTCGCGTATTACGCGAAGATGGCCTACACGGCGGGTGCGGGCGAGAGAGTCCTGCGGGTCTTCAGCACGATGGTTCACCCCGGGGCCTTCGGGAGCGCGATGGGCTTCATGACCCTCGTCGCCAGCGGCCTGGCCTTCAGTGCGCGCTCCCACGGGTGGCGGATCGCCTCCCTCCTGTGTATCCCGGTACTCGCCATGGCTCTGTTCCTGTCGGGGGCGCGAGCGGCGATGCTCGGCACGGGGCTGGGGCTTGTGGTCTTCATCGCGTTCTCGAGGCGCCCCGCGTTGCTCATCGTGGCGGGGGTGTTGCTGCTCGGCGGGTTCTGGCAGTCGTGGCGTCTCACGAGGGGCGGGCTGGAGGATCGCGTCGAGAGTCTGAGCTGGGAGTATGTCAGCGAACGCGCCTCCCATCCGTTTGAGATGGGTCTGGAGGTTGCGGCGCAGCATCCGTTCGGTGTGGGCGTCTCCTACGGCAGCGGCGTAGCGCGCTCCGAAGCGGGAAGGAGGGCCCCGGGGGACCGGACGCAGACGCTCTTCATCGAGAACGACTTCGGGCGGGCGCTGGCCGAGCTGGGCGTCGGGGCAGTGCTATATGGGGTGCTGCTCGTCGCGGCGGCCGCAGCGTGTTGCATGGCGCAGCTGCGGCTGCGGACGCCGGCGAACGCTACGCTCGCGGCGGCGCTCCTGGGCGGGGCGGTCTCGATCGCGGTAACGCTGGCGGTCGGAGCGGCGCTCTACGTGGCGCCAGGCGGGCTGTACTTCTGGCTGGCCGTCGCCTCCGTCATGCGCCTGCCCGACATCGAGAAGGCCGCCGTTGCCGCAGCCGACGAGTCGCCTCCCGCGATGGCGAAGAGCGCGTGACCCGCAGGCCGGTGTCACTTCGCGGGTGGCAGATCGCCCAGCGGCCCGACCCAGGGGACCTCACAGTCGCCGGGCCTTCCGCCGGTCCGCCAGACCTCGGCGAACGGGCCGGCGCCCTGGTGGTGCCACTTCGTGTGGCCGTCGAGGTACTGGAAGTCCTTCCCGTCGTTGTGCCAGCACGGACCGTTGAGCGCCTGGTCGCGGGTCTGGCTGAAGTTCTCCCCGGTCGCGTCCATCCACGAGCCGGGCGGGTAACCGCCCTTCTCGAACAGCACGACCGTGGCCGCGTGGTTGGGGATCAGGCCCAACTCGAGTCCGCTCACATACCGCGGCAGCGCGTACGACCGCAGGCCGCGCCCATAGGTGTTGTCTGGGCAGAAGAGCAGATCGCGGTTGCGCACGTACGGCTGGATCTGGTCGTCCCACGAGTAGGCCATGCCGGGGGGGTTCGAGCCGGGCGCGCCGCCAAGCAGGCTCCATCGCGGCATCGTCTCGTCATTGTCGCCCTCATACATCTTGATCCCCAGCCCAAGCTGGTGCATGTTGGACTGGCACTGCGTCTGTCGCGCCTTCGCCCGTGCGCGCGAGAACACCGGAAAGAGGATGGACGCGAGGATCGCAATGATCGCGATCACCACGAGGAGTTCGATGAGAGTGAAGCCACAACGGGACCGCTCAGCAGCTTGCCCCCCACCCACGCTGATCGCCACCTTTCGCATGGCCGTCCTTGAATCGCGGATTCACCAGGCCCGCCGGCGTATCCTCTCCCGGGCCAGCCTCTCTGCAGGTCGCAGAGGTGCCAGGGACGAAGGGCGATACGGATCTTGGCGTTCGAAGGGGCGCCCATGAAGACCCTCGAGTGGATCGACACACCGGACGGCGGCCTTGTCCGGCTGATCGACCAGACCCGACTGCCGAACGAGACGGTGTTGCTCGATTGCACAGACCTGGCGACCCTCGCCGAGGCGATCCGGATGTTGCGCATCCGTGGGGCGCCCGCGATCGGGTGTGCGGCGGCGCAGGGGATCGCGATGGTGGCCTCCCGTTCGAAGGCCGAAGATGGCGCAGCTCTGCTGGCCGAACTGGGAAGGGCGCGCGACGTACTCGCTGCCACCCGGCCGACAGCGGTGAACCTCTTCTGGGCGCTGGACCGCATGATGGCGAAGGCGGAGGAGCTGGCGAAGAGCGGCGTCGCGGGCAAGGAGTTCGTCCGGGCGCTGATCGACGAGGCGGTGGCGATCACCGAGGATGACCTCGACCGGTGCCGGCGGATCGGGAAGCACGGGGCGGAGCTGATTCCTGGGGGCGCGAACATCCTGACCCACTGCAACGCGGGCGCGCTGGCGACGGCGGGCTATGGCACGGCCCTGGGCGTGATCCGCGCGGCACATGAGGCCGGGAAGCGCATTCATGTGTGGGTCGATGAGACCCGCCCCCTGCTGCAAGGCGCCCGTCTGACTGCCTGGGAGCTGCAGCAGGAGGGCATCCCCTGCACGCTGATCACCGACAACATGGCCGGCTACCTCATGCAGCAGGGCCGCGTGGACTGCGCGGTCGTGGGCGCGGACCGAATCGCGGCGAACGGGGATGCGGCCAACAAGATCGGGACCTACTCGGTCGCCGTCCTGGCGCACCACCACGGCGTGCCGTTCTACGTGGCGGCGCCCTTCTCGACGGTGGACTTCGGCCTCGCCTGCGGTCAGGACATCCCGATCGAGGAGCGCAACCCCGACGAAGTGGCGCTCCTCGCGCACCTTGCGACGCAACCTGCCTGCCCCGTCGGGGTTAGAATCTACAACCCGGCCTTCGATCCGACGCCCAGCGATCTTGTCGCGGCGATCATCACGGAGGTCGGTGTCATCCGACCGCCCTACCGGCAGGCGCTCGCCGCCGCCGCGCCGCGCGAGTAGTGCCTGGTTGGTCGTGACGTCTGCCGTTGCAGTTCGTGCCTGCAGCTCACCAGAGCTGCGACGTTACTGAGTCCCGGATAGATACGGGAACAGTGGGGCGGGCATTCTTGCCCGCCAGGGGCTGTGGCGGGCAAGAATGCCCGCCCCACTGTTCCCATGTTTCCGCAAGGCGCAGTGGTTCGTCCAACAACACCGCGGGACAAGAAGCCTGCCATGAGAACAGGCGCCGCGCTGATCGGCCTGCTGGCCCTCCCGGCCTGGGGCGCCTACGCTGCCGACTACGCCTTCGCGCCGGACATGGGCGAGGGGGATCACACGATTGCCTTTGAGATCCCGGCGCCGGCCTCGTGGCCCCAGGGCGCCGAAGTCCGCGTCGCCTTCGACTGGAAGTCGAGCGAGGCTTACCACGTCGCCGCGATGACGCGTGATTCGGCGTGGTTGGAGGAGGTCGCGGGCGGGCAACCGCGCCGTCTCGGCCCGGCGGGCGCTTGGCCGGCCGTGAAGGGTCAGGCGAAGATCAGCGTCAAGCGCCGCGCGTGGGAGATGGAGGTCCTGTGCAACGGCCGCACGGTGGCGCGCGGCTGCGATGAGAGCCCCTTCGGCGGGAAGGTGGGGGTCGCCGTCTCCGGCGTGAACCTGAGCCCGGACGACCTCGTCGTGCAGCCGGTCGAGCCCACGCGTCTGACGGATGACTTCATGCGCGGCCCGGGCGAGCAGAACCTCTGGCAGATCGGCTCGGGGAACTGGCAGACCGTGGGAATCGTCGGCGGCAAGGGTCAGCTCCGCCCGGACCTCAGCGCGAATCCCTTCTCCTATCGGTGCAACGGAACCGGGCCGCAGCTTGCCACTGTGGGTGACTGGTTCTGGGACTCCTACGCCGCGACGGTGGCGGTCAAGGCCACGCAGCCCAACGGCGCAATCGGCCTCGCGTTCTACGTGCAGGACCCCCTGAACTACTACCTTCTGGGCCTCGCCTCCGCCGCTCGGCCCGACAGCACGCAGCTTCAGCTCACCAGAGTCGTGGACGGTGCACGGCATGTGCTGGACGCCACGACGGGCGGGTATGAGAAGGACTTGTGGTACCGGCTGACGGCGCGCGTGTCGAATGGGGTCATCGAGGGCTGGGTCGATGGCGTCCCCCGGCTGTCGGTGTATGACGCCACGTTCGGCCAGGGGGGCATCGGCCTGTGGGCGCAGGACGCGGGAGACGGGTGGTTTGATGACGTGACGGTCGAGCCCTGGTGGGCCTTCTCCGATCCCTTCGCCAGCCCCGACCTGAGCTGCTGGCTGCAAGAGGGTGGGCAGTGGGAGGCCGGGAGCGGCGCGCTGCGGGCGACGAGCAGTTGGGAGCGGCCCGCAGGAATCCTGGTCGGGCCGACCTCGTGGAAAGGGTACGAGGTCGCCGCCGACGTTCTCGCCCGCGATGCGGAGGGGGTCGGGTTGTACGCTTGCGCAGGGGCGGCCAGTTGGTATCTCTTCCAGTGGTCGCGCGGCTCGCCGGTGGGTACATGGCACCTCATGCGGATGGCGGACGGCCGCCCGGCCTCCTTGGGCATGGTGTCGGGCGATCTCGATCAGGACTCACCCCACCGGCTCTCGTTGAGCGTGGCCAACGGCCTGATCGACTGTCGGGTAGACGGCCGGCCGGTGATCGTGGTCGCCGACTTCGCCCTGCCGACCGGGGCTGCGGGCCTGCGCGCGGATGGTGGGCAGGGGGTGACCTTCAGCAACGTGATGGTCCGCGCGGTCGATGAGCCCTACCACCCGGTGGACATCACCGCGCAGTTCGCCAAAGAGGAGACGATGGCCGACTGGGCGCGCCCGGCCAGCGACTGGCCGCGCGACTTCCAGACGGGCGCGTACTGCTTCCGGTTGCCGCTGTTCAACGATGTGTCTGTGCGGGTGCCCTTCCGGATGGCTGCGGGCGGCGGAGGCCGTGTGGCGCTGCGAATCGGGTCGGTCTCCTCGGGGGACGCCTACGTCCCGGCGGGCGCTCCGCTCTACACACCGGGCCTGGAGGTCGAGTACCTCGGTTCGCTCGGGGGCAAGCCCGCGGTCACCTGCCGACGCGGCGGCCTGGTCCTGGCGCAGACGGCGGCGCCGAACGAGGGGACCGAGCACCTGCTGCGGGTGGACAAGGTCGGGACCTCGCTCCGCGCGTGGCTCGACGATGCGCCGGTCGCCGCCGCCAACGACGGGACCTGGCTCGACAACAGCGGCCTCGATGTGACCTGCGAGGGCGCGGCGATGGACCGAAACGAGATCGAGACATACTCGACGCACATGCTCGAGTACACCTTCTCCGGCGCGCCGACCGACTGGCGTCCGAAGCTGGGGCTCTGGCAGGTGACGGATCGCTGGTCGTGTTTCCCGGGCTGGGCGTGGTACGGCGGCTCGAAGCACCAGACGCCGCTGCTGTGGAGCAAGCGCCAGTTCTACGGCGACCAGACGTTCGAGTTCTGGGCCGGGCTGGAGATGGACACGAGCCCTCAGCGCGGCGGCTACACCCACCCCAGCGACATCAACTGCACGATCGCCGGCGACGGGCAGAACCTGTGCTCGGGCTATAGCTTCGTGTTCGCGGGTGATAACAACACGGTCACGAAGATCCTGCGGGGCAACGCCGTGGTCGCTCAGACCACCGACGCACGCTTCGTGAACCCGAACACCGGCAACATGGACTTCCACCGGCACTGGTTCCACGTGAAGGCGGTGAAGCTCGGGCCGGAGCTGTACATGGCGGTCGATGGCAGGTGGGTGCTGCGCTGGACCGACCCCCAACCCATCGCCGGCGGCCATGTCGCCGTCTGGAGCTACAACAACGGCATCCTGATTGCTCGCGCTCGCGCAACGGCCCAGGTGGTACGGTAGCGTGTTCGCGGGCAGGTGCGGGCCGCCGCCTCGGCGAATCAAGGACCACAGCCTGTTGCGTTGCCTGCGCGAGGAGTCACCCGCTCATGGACCGAGCTGTTGCCTACTGGGTCCGTATCGCGGAACGCGATATCCGTTCGGCTGCGGTCCTTCTCGAGGCTGGCGACAGCGACAACGCGCTGTTCCTCTGCCAGCAGGCGGTCGAGAAGGCGCTGAAGGCGTTGATCCAGACCACCATGGACGACCCGCCGCCCAAGATCCACAGCCTCATGCGTCTGGCCGCGCTGGCAGGCGTCTGGGACGAGATGGGTGATGATCAGCAGCGCGTGCTGATCGCGCTCAACCCGCAGGTGGTACTTGCCCGGTACCCATTGGAGGTCCTGGGGCCCGACACGCACGTCCCTGACGTGCCGCCGCAGCGTCTGCTGGCTGATGCACAGGAGGTGGTGGAGTGGCTCTTGAGCCGGCTGAAGTCGAGTTGATGGTCCGACGTTTCCTGCGTCGCGTGCGTAGGAAGGTGACCGTGACCGCTGCCTTCCTCTACGGCTCCTACGCGCGCGGCAATCCGGACGACGATAGCGACATCGACCTGGCGGTAGTCTCACCGGACTTCGGGCGGGATACCCACCGCGAGATGGTGTTGCTCTCGGAGGCGTGCGCGCCGGACGCCCTGTTCGTCGAGGCGACTCCCTTCTCGGCTGATGAACTCAATGACCCTCCTCGCGGCTCCTTCCTCCGCGAGATCATCAAGACCGGTCGCCGCGTGGCCTGACCCCTCGATGCGAATCACTTCGACCTCTCCCGAGATGACCCAGGAGATCGCCGCCGAACTCGCCGGCTTGGTGCGTGCGGGCGACCTCCTGGCGCTGTCCGGGCCGCTGGGCGCGGGGAAGACGTGCTTCGTGCAGGGGTTGGCGCGCGGCCTGGGGGTCGAGCAGGTGGTGGCAAGCCCGTCGTTCGTGTTGGCGAAGCACTACCCGGGCTCGCCCGGGTTGCTGCATGTGGACGCGTACCGCCTGGATTCGGCGGAGGACTTCTGGGAGCTGGGGCTGCAGGAGCAGTTGGAGGCCAGCGTAGCGGCCGTGGAGTGGGCGGAGAACGTGCAGGCGGCGCTCCCCGACGAGCGAGTGGACATCACGCTCAGTGACGCGGGGGAGGAGACGCGGGTCATCGAGTCCCACGGCCGAGGTGCGCGGGGACGCGAGATCATGGCCGCCGTGGAGCAAGGCCTCAGCCGCCGGTTGGGGACGGACCGATGATCGTGCTGGGCATTGAGACATCGGGCGAGACCGCGTCCATCGCGATCCGGGAGGACGAGACCATCCTGGCCTCGCGCGCCTTCCCGAGCCGTTCGACCCTCTGCGAGCGGCTGGCCGCCGAGATCGGGTCGGCCCTGGAGCACTTGGGCGAGGACCACAGCCTCGACGCAGTCGCCGTATCGCGAGGGCCGGGCTCCTTCACGAGCCTCCGCATCGGCGTGGTGACAGCGAAGGCCCTGGCGCACCGGTGGCGGCTGCCGTTGGTCGGCATCCCGACGACCGAGGTCGTTGCGTGGCCGTTCGCCCAGATGGAAGGCACGACCATCGCGGCGCTGTTGCCGGCGTGGAACACCGCGCTTTACCTCGCAGTCTACCTCTCAGGGCCGACTGGCCGGCTGGAGGAGCGCCTGGGCCCGTGTGCGGTAGAGCCTGCCGAGGCCATCGCGCGGCTTTCGGCGATGGACGGGCCGCTGCAACTCGTCGGCCGGAGGGCGCTGGAGCATCGGGGGGCCATCGAGGAGGCGCTAGGAGCGCAAGCGGAGTTCGCTACGGAGTCGGCCTGCGATCCGGATGCGGTGAGCCTCACCGAGATCGCCCTTGGTCGCGTGGCGGAGGCCGATCCGCAGGCCGCCTTTCGGCTGCGGCCCCTCTACATCGTGCCCTCACAGGCCGAGCGCGTCGCGGGGATCGATCTGGGGATGAGCGGCGAGACGGACGGAGCCTACCAGGAGCTGTAGAGCGTTCCGTCGGTGGCGGTCTTGGTGGAGGCGGAGTGAACGGCGCCGGTGCGCGGGTCGTACTGCCAGTCGCGGGCGCCCGTGAAGGGGTCGATCGGGAGGACGCCCCCCGGCGTCGTGATGAAGTACGGGCCCTGGAAGCAATCAGGGGGAATCGGATTCCCGTTGCCGCCGACGAGTCCCGTGCTGTCGGTGGCAAGCAGGTCCTCGAGCTTGCTGGGCCAGTCGCCGCAATGGGCGTAGAAGAGTGCCAGCGAGGCCCGCATGCCGTGGAGGTTGGCGCGGAGTTCGCTCTCCCGAGCCTCCCGGACGGTCGGCCAGATGCGCGGGATCACGATCGCGGCCAGGATCGCAAGCACGACGATCACGACCATGACCTCGATCAGGGTGAACCCCTTGCGCCGCAGTTCGTTCGGATGTCGCCACATGGTGGACCCTCATACGGAGTCAACTGCATGTTCCCAATCTGCACCTCTTCTACCACATTCGCGAGATGAAGGACCAAGGCAAACAGCCGGCGCATAGGCTTCGAGGTGTTGGGAAGGTGGTGAACCTCCGGTCGGGGAACCACGTTCTAGTAGGGGACGCACAACGCACGCTGGGTACGTTCATGCGGAACTGGTCGGTCCTCATCCTGCTGGCACTGCTTCCTGCGAGTGGATGGGCCACCCAACCGGAGCACCCCCGGTCGCGAGCGGCTGCCCCGCTTGCGCCCGTCCGGTCGGAGCGGCTCTTGCCGACGCCTCTTGTGATCATCCGCTTTGGCCGGACGGTCTCCGACCTCGGCGACCTCGTGGCGGGGCTCCGCGCCTCCACGCAGACGTCCGTCATCGCGGCCGACAAGCCTGGGGTGCTGGAGTTCGTCTGCTCGCCCGACAGCATTCTCCCGTGGGGCACGCCGCTGTTCCGGGTGTATGACCTGGACCTGCTGGGCGACCTGGCTCGCGCGCAGGAGTTTGCCGCGCTGATCGGCAGCCGGCCGTTCGTCGTGGCGCCAAGGGATTTCCCCGCGCCGCTGACTCGGCTTGGCCGCGCGACGGTCCCCCCGCCTCCTGTCCTGCTGCCGGGCCTGCCTGAACCGAAGCCCTCTGCGCCCGCGGTGGTCCTTCCTGAACCGATCGTCAGGGCCCCGGCGCAACGCCCGCAAGAGCCCGAGCGCGCCGTGCAGCCGCCTCCCCCGCCGCCTCGGCCCAAGGTGGAGCAGCCTGCCCCGGCGGCAGTGCAGGCGGCCTCGGCGCGCCTCGCCGCGGCTGAGGAGCGCGTGACAACCATGGAGACGGCCCTGGCGGCTGCGCAGAGCGACCTCAAGTCGGCGCAGCAGGGCGTGGCTCCGCTGCGCGACGACGTGGCTGCGCGCCGTCGGTTGCTCGAGGCGGGGGTCATCGCGCGCAACGACGTGAAGGCCGCCGAGGAGCGGTTGCAGGAAGCCGAGGCCGCCGCCTCGGCCGCCAGCGGTCGAGTAGCTGAGGCCCAGGGGGCCTTGGACGCCGCCGAAGCCGAACGCGACGCCGCGTTGGCGGGCGCCGAGCGGGCGAAGTCGGTGCCCAGCGGACGGCCCGCGCCGGCTGCGCCGCCGCCGGCGGTGGTGTCGCGCAGTTCACCGCGATTGGCGCCGCCCCCGCCCCCGCCCTCGCGCATACAGCCGCCCCCTCCGGCGCCCGCGCCCCGTCGCGTAGACGATTTCCCGTCACCGGTTGCCGGCCCTTCGGCGGCCTTGCCGCCACCGCCTGCCGAGACCTTCCGCCTCGCGCGGCGAGGTGATCTGCCCGGCGAGGCCGACTGGGGGCCGCTACCGTGGCCCGCAGGCGGGTCGGCCGAACTCGCCCGCCAACGCTGGGCCGAGACCACCGCGCCGTGGCAGTGCGTGGTCGCGCGGGCGATGGCCCCGCAGGGGTCGATCGTGCAGAAGGGCGCCCCGGTCCTCGAGCTACGGCCCACATCGGCTGCCCGGCTGACGGCCGAGGTCGCTGAGCCATACGTGGGGTTCTGTCGAGTGGGTGCGGCAGTGGAGGTCGAGTTCCCGACGTACGGTGTCGCGTACATCGGGTGGGTGTCGCGCGTCGAGCCGACCCATGCCCCGCGGCCGCCGGGCGCACGGGTCGAAATGCTGCTCGTGCAGGCGGCCAAGGGCGACCGCCCTGTGTACCACGACCTCGAGTGGATGGCCCTCTCCTCGCCGGTGGCGCAGGCCGAGCCCAACCCACTGACCTACGAGCCACGGGACGCGGACAGCCCTCCGGCGACCCATGTGGCCGCGCTCTTCCCGCTGCCGCACGCCGCTGAGCGCGCCGTGACGTCGGCGCCGCCCGACGGGCAGCTCAGCGGGCGCCCGGAGCTGTACTGCTCCGAGCGGGCCACGGCTTTCGGCCAGAGCGACCCGGTGGCTCAGAAGAAGCTGCAGCGCCTGCGGGAATGGCACGACTCGTTCATCGAGGGGATGAAGACCACCGTCTTCCCCGAGAGCGGCCTGACGCTCACCTACCCGCGCGAGAGCGAGATCAGCACCGCCGTCGAGCGCCTCGCCACCCGCCGCGTCTCGCATGTCCCGAACCGTTGCGCCGGAACCCTCGCCGAAGCGCTAGGATGGAGTCTTGGGGATGCCGCGATGTGGGCAACTGGACTCCCGGAACGTGGGTACAAGATGCGTGAAGACGGGATCGCGCGTCCCGGTGACGTCCTCGTCTGGCCCTTCACCTACGGAGAACGCCGTTCGCAGCACGTCGGCATCGCCGTGGGCCAGGCCGGCGCCGTCATGCTCCTCTCCAACCTCGAAGGCGTCCTCGGTACCCAACCCCTCTGTGGCGGGTACCTGGCGTTCTACAGGGCTCCCGCGCAGACCAAGGGGAACGGCTGAGGGAAGTCCTACACGCTAGAGCGGGTACGTGCGGACCTCCACCGGGGCGTCAGTCAGCTCCAGGAAGTGCTGGTCGTTCGTCAGAATCGCGCCAACTCCGTGCCGCACCGCGCAAGCCAGATGGGACGCATCGGCCGGGCGCAGGCCATGCCGCTCGATGATGTCGGGAAGCGTATGGCAGACGCGCCCGTCGGCGGACAGCGCCGAGATCCAGCCCTCCGCGAGCAGCCCCCGCAGCCACTTGGCGACCTCCGCCCGGCGCTCCCGGTGCGCCTCCCCCTTCTGCCGGTCGCTCAGCGCTCGCCAGGCCCGCGCCCCGGCATCCCGGTCGTGGAGCACGCCGGCGAGCTTCCACGCCAGTTCGTCCAGCACCATGACGGAGATGAAGACGTTGATGGAATGACGGTCAGCCAAGGGCTGCAGCAACTCGACCGCAGACATGGCGCTGAGGTGGTCGCGATCCTCGGGGACGAGATAGGCGAGGACGAACTGCGTGTCGAGGTACACGCTCCCCGGCAGGTCATTGATGCCCGAGGACGATTCCTCAGTCCTCGTTGGGAGCATCCTCGTAGTCCTCCCCGTTGATCGGGAAGCCCACTGACAGCTTGCCGCACACGGAGTTCTCCTCCAGCTCCGGCTGGGCAGCAACCAGGAGCGCATATGCCCGGCGCAAGGCGTCTTCGTCGAACAGGACCCGTTCTGCCGTCTCCTCGATGATCGCAGCCCGGATGGCTTCCCTGGCGCGCCTCAGGGCTTCGGACCTCGCGTCATCAGGGGCTGACGCAGGGGCGGACGCGGTGCCCCACGGGCCGGACGGAGCCGGCACGGCTTGTGGCGCGGCCGACGGGCCCCGCCGCCGAGCCGACGCCGTCTCGGTCGCTGCGAGGATGGCCTGCTCGGGTGTCGGCGCCATGGCGCTAGACCTCGCTCTGCCCCGTACCGCCTCGGATTCCCGGCTTGTCCTCGATGAGCTGCCGCAGGACTTCGGTCAGCGCCACCAGCAGCTTGTGCGGCACCGCGATCCGTGCAACGGTCTGGACCTCAACGACAGCGCCGCTGTCGGGGGGAGTCTGCAGCACGACGGCGGCATCCATCAGCCCGAAGCTGATGACCGCCTCGTAGGGCGAAACATCCACCATCGCGTGGTTCGCGTAGACGAACGGCTTGGCGGCCCGGTCCGGCATCTCGATTGCATACTGCCCCTGCTCCAGCGCTGTGTGCGCCATCCGACTCCCTCCCTGCACGTCACGGACGAGGGTCCTGGGCCCTCACTCTCAGTATACCACCGTGCGGGGCCCGCAACAACGCTTGCGGACCGGCCGCTAGCCCGGACCCGCCCGTGACCTCAGGAACTTGAGCCCCTCGCCCGCCAGCGCATCCCCGCTCGGCGCGATGTCCCGCCAGATGGCGGCGGCTTTGGCGATGGCCTCGTTGCCCAGGACGAAGCTCTCGATGACCAGCCACCGGTCGTAGCCCACACCCCTGAGCGCTGCGAACACGTCGCCCCATTCCGTGTGGCCCGTGCCAGGCGTGCCGCGGTCGTTCTCGGAACAGTGCATGTGCCAGAGGAGGTCGCCGGCGGTGCGTATGGCGTCGGCGAGGCACTTCTCCTCGATCCCCATGTGGAAGGTGTCGAGGTGCACCTTGGCGCGCCGGTGGTCGATGTCACGGCACAGCTTCGCGCAATCCGCAGCGGTGTTGATGAAGTAGGTTTCGAAGCGATTGAGCGGCTCCAGGGCGAGCGTGACCCCGCACTCGTCGGCGTGAGTGGCGACCTGGCTCAGCCCCTCGACCGCGCGCTCCCACTCCGCTTCGTTGCGGGGCCGCCCGGCCAGCACGCCCACGCCAGCATAGAGTGGGCCGCAGAACGTGTCCGAGCCGACCTCGGCGCAGACCTCACAGGAGGCCTCCAGGTAGTCCAGCGCCTGTTGGCGGATCACGGCGTCGTCGCTAATGAGGTGCCGGTCCGGTCCCACGATCGAACAGCAGGTGATCCCGAGCCCGTGGGCGTCCGCCGCCTCGCGGATCGCCGCGCAGTCTATCGCGGCCGGATCGTCGATGAAGATCTCGACCCCGTCAAAGCCCATCTCGCCGACCTTGTGGATGAGACCGACCGACTCCGGCCCCATCTGAGCCGACCACAGCAGCAGGTTCACTCCGACCTTCATGGCAAGTCCCCTCCGGGGTCTCAGGTCTGAAGTCTGAGGTCTGATGTCTGTGGTCCGACGTTCGGCGTCGGCCCACACAAGGCCTCCTGCTCCGAGGGGAAAGCAGAGACGGAGGGGAAACCGCGCTCCATGGCCGACCGGCGGATCGTGTTCCTCTACCCGACGACCCATGCTGTCATGCACGCCGCGCAGATTCTGGAGCGGGCGGCAATCCCACACGACATCATCCCGCGCCCGAAGGGCGTGGATGCCGACTGCGGGATCGCGGTGTCCGTTGTCCCGGACATGCGGGAGCCGGCCCTGACGGCCCTGCGCGGCGCGTCGCGGGAGCCGAGTCGCGTGCTGGAGCACGAAAGGCCGTGAGGACGAGGTGAGAGCCTGATGCGCCGACTGCTGACGGTGCCAGCCTTGCTGGTCGCGCTCCACGCGGTGTCCCACGCGGGGCTTGTGACTCCGGAGACGCGCACACTCACGCCGGAAGAAGCTCAGGCCGCCCTCGAACGCGACTGGCTCTTCCAGGCCGACGGCGCTCCGACAGTGTGGCGCACGCGGCTGGAGATCGCCTGGGCGCGGGAGATGGCCGCGCGGCTGCGTGCGTCCCCGAACTCCCCGGACGTGTCGCGCGAGCTGCGGGACCTGGAGGACATCGGGAACCGCCTGCCGGCCGTGAGGCGGACGGAGCCGGGGGCAGCATCCCCTTCGGGTCTGGTTGCGCGCTGGACGTTCGACGACCCGGGGCCAGGGGGCCTGGTCGCGGGCGGCCAACCATGCCCCGGCGTGAACGGTGCGGGCCTGGGACTCCTGGGCTCCTCGGTCGTGGTGGCCGACCCGAGTGTCACTGCCGCCCTGCGGAGCGAGTACACGGTATCGGCCTGGGTGAACACCACCATCGGTGTCGCGGACGTGCTGGGGACGGGAACCGGGCCCGGGTGCTTCCTGATGGTGGTGAACCAGGGGCCCGTGCGGGTGCACCACTGGACCGCCGCGGGTGGGAACGTCCACGACGGAACCGCACCCGTGAACGACGGTCGCTGGCACCACATCGCGCAGGTGGTGGATCGGCAGAGCATCAAGCTGTACGTGGACGGCAAGCTCGACCTCTCGGCGCCGCTGCAGGGCGAGTTGGCCATCGGGAGCGCGCCGCTGTGCCTGGGCAGCCGCGCGCCCGACCAGCGGTCATGGAGCTACCGAGGCCTACTCGACGAGGTGTGCGTCTTCGACCGGGCGCTGGGGGCGTCCGAGCTGGAGGGGCTCTACGAGCAAGGGCGCACGCAGCTTGGGGCGGCCGGGCAGGAGGGCACCTGCGGTGAGGCGTACCTCGCCGTGCGTCAGGTGAAGCGTAGCCTGATGTTCCGCGATCCGGCCATCGACTTCCGGCAAGTCCTCTTCGTCGATGTCCCGTGCTACGACGCGCTGAACCACCAGTCGATGCATCGGGTCTGGCCGCAGGCGCAGGAGAACTGCGGGCGGTTGCTGGTGCTGGACGGGCTGCACCCGGGCGGCGCCGTGCGGAAGCTCGCCGCGCCCAAGCCCGGCATGTTCTGGCGACCCGACCTGTCGTTCGATGGCCGCAAGGTCCTCTTCTGCTACCGGCCCGTGGGTGACCGGACCTTCCACCTCTACGAGATCAACCTCGACGGGTCGGGTCTGCGGCAGGTGACGCAGGGCGGCTACGATGACCTCGACCCAATCTACGCCCCCGACGGGCACATTCTCTTCCTCTCCAACCGCGGGAACAGCTACGCCCGCTGTGCGGTCGGGCACCCAAGCTACGTGCTGGCCCGGTGCGACCGCGACGGGCGGAACCTGTACCTCCTGAGCGCGAGCAACGAGCCGGAGTACACGCCGGCGCTCTTGCCCGACGGAAGGGTGCTATACACGCGCTGGGAGTACACGGACAAGGAGCTCATGCGCATCCAGAGCCTCTGGACGTGCAATCCCGACGGGACCGATGTGCGCACCTTCTACGGCAACCAGAGCTACCGCCCGGACATGCTCCTGGAGGCGCGGCCAATCCCCAACAGCCCACGCGTGCTGTTCTGCGCTCAGGGGCACCACGACATCGTGCACGGGTGCATCGGGCTGCTCGATCTGCGCCAGTGCCTCACCCTCAACTACCCCGCGGGTCTGACGAAGGTCACGGCGGAGCTGCCGTGGACCGAGGTGGGAGACGGGCCCGCCGAACGGATCGAGAAGGAGACGTACCACCCGGCGGGTCGGTTCGAGGGGTACCGCAGTCCTTACCCCCTCAGCGAGGAGTTCTTCCTCGTCTCCGCGAGGCCGGAGAACGGCCGGTTCGCGCTCTATCTGATAGATGTCTGGGGGAACAAGGAGCTGGTGTACGAGGGGGCCTACGACGTGTTATATGCCCAGCCCGTGCGGCCTCGCCCGCGCCCGCCGGTCATCCCCGACCGGGTCGAATGGCCGGGCAGCGAGCGCGAGGGGCGGCCGGTCACACCGGGGACCGTGTACAGCGGCAACGTGTTCGAGGGTCTGCCGGAGGAGGTCCGGGCGGAGGCGCGCTACGTGCGAGTCATCAACCAGGACTACACGACCTTCACCTTCGGCCTGAAGCGGCAGGCCCCGACCCGGTGGGGCGCCCCGGGTTCGCCGCACATGCACGCCGGTCCGCCGCTATCGGTCACCGGCAACGATGGGTTCAAGCGCGTGCTCGGTACCGTGCCAATCGAGGCCGACGGCTCGGTGTACCTCGAGCTGCCCCCGTGCAAGCAGCTTCACTTCCAGCTCCTTGACGACCAGTTCCGCACTCTGCAGACCATGCGCTCCTTCACCAACGTCATGCCGGGCGAGAGCCGAGGCTGCCTGGGCTGCCACGAGTCGCACAGTCGCGCCCCGGCTGAGTACGCCGGGCTGGCCGTGCGGAAGGTCCCCGTGCGCCCGACGCCCCCGCCCTGGGGCGCCGAGTACTCGATGGGCTACGAGCGCGACATCCAGCCCATCCTCGACCGACACTGCGGCGCATGTCACCAGCAGCCGGGCGCCGCGCGCGATTCGCTCGATCTGACGTTGCGCCCGAGCGCGGACTTCGGCTCCTTCCCGGAGCCGTACGTGACGCTGACGCTGGGCAAGCGGCGGGGCCACGCCGGGGACTTCCCGGTGGACTGCGAGGGCGGCGTGGCCGGCACGATCCTCCCCATGGCATATCCCAACCCGCCTGAGGAGGACCTCACCATCCCGCCGATGACCACGCTCTCGCGTAAGAGCCGACTGGTCGAACTCGCCACGACCGGCGCGCACTACGGGGTGCGAGTGGACGACCTCAGCCGGCTCAAGCTCATCACATGGATCGACCTGTTGTGTCCCTACCTGGGGGAGGAGGAGATTGGGGCCCTGCCCGACCCGGACCCGAATGCGCCCGTGTTCCGTGATTCGCCCTATCCGCCCCGCACGCCCGGCGTTCAGCCCTTTGCCGACTCGCCCTATCCTCCCCGGATGAGGAATGCGCCGGTCGTGAACCGGGCCTATTGCCAGGACGACTATCCGACGCAAGCCGACCGCCTGCGCGCGCCGACGCGCACCGTTGTCTCGCGGGCGCCGACGGAGAGAGACCATGGCCCCTGACGGACGTCTCCTCGACTGCCGAGGAATGCTGTGCCCGCAGCCCGTACTGGAGACAAAGCGCGCCATCGAGGCGCTGCCCGCGGGCACGTTGGCCGTACTGGTGGACAACCTGGCGGCGAAGGAGAACGTCGCCCGCGCCATGGTGGAGGCGGGCCACCACGTACTGGCCGAGGAGGGCGAGAACGCCTGGACGCTCACGATCACGAAGGGGAGCACCTCCGCTGTGCGTGAGCCCTCGGCTCCGGTGCGGGGCAAGACGGTCGTCCTTGTCACCGATCAAGGCCTCGGGAGGTCGAACCCGGAGCTGGGCGCCCTCCTGATGAAGGCCTTCGTGAACACGATTGCCGACCTGTCTCAGCCCCCCGACGCGATCGTACTGATGCAGGCCGGAGTCCGGCTGGCCTGCGAGGGCTCGGCGGTGCTCGACCAGCTGGAGGCACTTCAGGCCAAGGGGGTCGAGGTTCTCGCGTGCGGTACGTGCCTCGACTTCTTCGGCCTCATGGGGAAACTCCAGGCGGGCCGGATATCGAACATGGCAGAGATCGTTGAGACGCTGATGGCGGCCGGACGCGTGATTCCGCTCTGAGCGGAGCCATGCGGTTGTTGCGGAGAGTTCACCCCCCCATACAGGCTCTTGCCCGAGACCCAGTATCCTACATCCGCGCCAAGGTGCCTCTGCATTTCCACGAAGGAGGAGCGACGCGAATGAGGAGTATCCGGGCCATCCTCGCCGTATGCGCTCTGCTGGCGACGTACGCCACCCTCATCCCGGCCGCGGCTCTGAGCCAGACGAACGGCGGCGACTCCTTGTCTGGGTTGCCGGCGGCGAGGCCGATCGACGTCCTCGTCAAGGGCTCGGGCACTGCCCCAACCGACAGCCAGGCGTGTTGGCCGTGGCCGCCCAAGCCCCCGCCCAACCCCCCGCCCAACCCCGTGCCGGAGCCGGGAACCATGGCGCTCATGGGTGTGGGCGCTGCAACGCTGATTGGCCGCATGCTCGCGAAGCGAAGACAGACGAAGAACTGACGCTACGATGGACGCCATTCCCCTGGGAACGAGCCCGGCCGGCGATGCCGGGCTCGTTTGTCCTCTGCCGCCCTCCTGTGCTATAGTGCCCCGATGATCTACCTCGACAACGCGGCGACCGCCTACCCGAAGGCGCCGGGCGTCGCGCAGGCGATGGCCGACTGCATCGAGCACGCGGCGGGCGGGCCCGGCCGGTCCTTCGGCGCATTCGGCGAAGGACCGGCGCGAATCGTCTTCGAGACGCGGCAAGCGCTTGCGGACCTCTTCGGGTGGCCTGACCCGACGGACATCGTCCTGACTTCCGGCGCCACGTACTCACTGAACCTGGCCTTACAAGGCCTGCTGCGCCCGGGCGACCATGTGGTGACGACCGGCCTGGAACACAATGCTGTGTCGCGACCGTTGACCCATCTTCGCGCGCAGGGCATCCAGATCACCCGAGTGGCCTGTCCCGGCGGCCTCAGCCCGGAGCCCGGGGCGTTTCGGGAGGCCTTGCGGTCGACCACGCGGCTGATTGCCGTCGTCCATGCGTCGAATGTCTCCGGCGCGCTGCTGCCGTTGACCGAGATCTCCGCCATTGCGCGGGAAGCGGACGTGCCGCTCTTGGCTGACGCGAGCCAGACGGCGGGCGGCGTGCCGATCAGCCTTGCAGGGGGCGGGCCTCACCTCCTGGCCTTCACGGGGCACAAGGGGCTGCTTGGCCCGCCGGGCACGGGCGGGCTGTTCATCGATCCGAGCCTCGACGTTCAGCCGCTGTGTCGCGGGGGAACGGGCAGCCGGAGCTTCTCCGACGAGCAGCCCACCGACCGACCCGACCGCTACGAGAGCGGCACCCCCAACGTGCCCGGCATCGCGGGCCTCGGGGTCGGGGTGCGGTTCGTTGCCCAGCGCGGCGTGACCGACATCCGGGCGCACGAGACGCGGCTGATTGACCGCCTCCTGAGCGAACTTGGCGCGGTCCCGAACGTCTCAATCTACGGTCCGCGTGCTGCCGAGGAGCGCGTGGGGCTTGTCTCACTGAACGTCGGTGACGTCGATCCGGCCGAGGTGGGGCTGCGTTTGGAGCGGGAATATGGTATCATTACGCGCTGCGGGTTCCACTGCGCGCCGTGGGCCCACGAGAGCCAGGGCACGCTGGACCGCGGCGCGGTGAGGCTGAGCGTCTCGCCGTTGACTACCGAAGAGGAGATCGAGCAAGCGGCACGCGCGATCCGCGAGATCGCCGCCCACGCAGGGTGAGGACCGCTGCTCGTTGTTGGAGGTTGGGCCTGTGAACACTGCCAAGACGATACTGGCAGTCGTCGTGTGCATTGTGGCCCTTGCGGCGGGCATCGCGGCGACGGCGCACTCCCGCAAGATCCTCGAGAAGGAACAGCGCGTCTTTCCACCCGGCGTACTGAAGGTGGGAGAGACCGGCACAGCCGCCGGCTGCGCCATCACGCTGACCTCAGCCGACGTGACCGAAACGGTCGCGTCGCTGGACACCCGGGGCTCCGACCGCCGGTCTGCGGGTCCGGACTGGCGTTTCCTGCGCCTCCAGCTCTCCGTGGAGAACAAGTCCTCGAAGCCCGTCAACCTGGGCAAGCTCCTGGGCGGCCTGCGGGTCATCGAGACCTCCACGGGGCAGCCGGTGGACGCGGAAGTAGTGTGGCTGCGGGACTACGATGGGGTGCGGAAGGTGAAGCTCGCCCCGGGGCAGCTCATGGAGGGCAAGCTGGCCGTATACCTGAGCAGCTACTCGCTCATCTTCCCGTTCATCGTCCAGATCGGCGAGGCGCGCTTCGGCGTGGACGTGATCGACCGGGAAGCTCCCGTGCAGGACATGCGCTGAAGGAGGCTGACCCCCATGTCGGCGACAATCCGTCGGGTGACGGCGTTCAGGGTCACGCTGGGTGACCGAGTCGGTGCTCTGGCCGAGGTGCTCGCGGCCGCGCGCAACGCGGGGATTGACCTGCAGAGCGTGGCGGGCTACGTATGCGGCACGGAGGGCGTCATCCTCGCCGTGCCTACGAACCTCCACAAGGCCCGCCCGGCGACCGCCGGCGCGCCGTGGGCCATCGGCGAGCAGGACGTCTTCCTCGTAGAGGGCGACGACGAACGCGGCGCGCTCTGCGGCGTTACTGAGAAGCTCGCCGCCGCCGGCGTCGGTGTCCAGGCCTCCTACGCCGTCGCCGTTGCCGGCAAGTTCGGCGCCGTCATCGCCGTCGCCCCCGCCGACCTGGAGAAGGCGGCGAACGCTCTGGGGGTATGACCGCGTTCACCAACGGTGACCAATGCCTCGGCTGGAGAGGTGAGACGAGAAGCCGCTTGAGCACTTGAGCGCGCCGCCCTTTCCGCTAGCGGCAGGCAGTGTCAGAGCCCATCACGAACCGCCGCGGCTATCGCCTCCGTCTCGATGTCCTGATTGGGCCTACCGGAGCACACTCGGCCACCACCCAGGCACCAACGAGCCCAGCCGCGATCATCGAGGCGGCAAGGATGTAGCCCGCACGTGCCACCGAGGCCCAGAGATCAACGGCGACGAACGCAAGGAGGAGGACCCCGCCTCCCGCGCTCACGGCCAACGAGAGAGCGATCGCGATGCTCCCTATGCCACGCAACGGGCATGCTTCGGCGATGCCGCATGTCGTCAATGCCACCAGCCCCACAGCAGTAAGGCCAAGCGCAACGCTCCACAGCGCCTTGGGTACGTCGGCACGGAACACGAGCATCACCAGCAGCGACAGCAGCCCGAAGCCTAGAACTGACCAGGCCCACGTGCTGCCGGGCATTGACCTGCCGACCCTCACCCGCCTCGCGCACATCGCGCAGAGCGCCCAGGGGCCTGGGTCTGCCAGGGCCCGTCGTCGCCAGAGCTCACCAAAGACGCGCCATGAGGCATCCTCCATGCCCAGCACGCTCGGGAGCACCTCATGCTGAGGCCTTTCGGGCCGCAAGCCGCGCCTCACAGCCCGGCGGAAGCGCCGCGCCTTGTATTGCGTCGCTCCTGGTGTGAGCGGCGACAAGCACAAGTCACACACGCCGCAGGCCTGGGCGCCGATGCGCCTGGCGACGCTTGGCGGCTGAGGCTGCCTCCCGGGCGCGGATAGCGGCTCCGAACCTCCCACTTGCCACTTGCGCAGCCACCAGCCCCCCCTAGCCCTTGGCACAGACCCTCCCCCAGGGACTTCCCCAGCAGCGAGGGCCCGAATCGGCCTCCTCGTCGCCCTCGTAGGGTAACAGCCATCGCAGTCGTATAGGCAGTTGTAGACAGACGGGTCATCCGCTTTCATGCCCGTCTTGGTCCGCACCCGCGCAAGCGAATGCCACGCACACTCCCAGCAGAGGACCTCCCCGCACCGTTCGCAGTAGCGAGGCGCCTTCCCCGCCTCTCGGCTAGGCTTCAGCTGAAGACCGGCGGCCAGGATGTCCGCCGCCCGATCTCTCGCCTCCTCAACCGTCGCTTCGGTGGAGGCTGGGGCGGGTGTGAACGCCGCTGCGCACCGGTCACACCTTCCGCCGTTGGCATACTCTCGCGCAAAGAGCTGGTCCAGCGGCGTGCCTGCGGCTGGTGAACTCGTCCTCGCCGAAGCTGGTCGGGTGTCGCGCACGCCAGACCCAGACGCCGCATCAGCCGGCCGACCGTCGGCTAGATACACTGCCGCCCGCAGGTCCTCCAAGTCCCCCTCACTCCACCCGTCTGCGCGAAGGTTGCGCCCTATCTCATCGTCAGACACCGCTTGCCGACGCCGCCTGCGCCATAGGGCGAGCGCACGGGCAAAGCGCTCTCCCTTGCGGTCGCTCACCGTAGGCACCCCCCATTCCGCACGGGCGCCCCGCCCGCGCCATTATCAGCCATCTTCGGATGCAGGTTCGACGTGATGACTACCCGTCCCTAGTCGCGGCGGGGGCGCTGTCGCTCAGTTCTCCTACCGCGGAGCCCAGCCCCACATGTTGCTGGAGAAGTCGAGGTCCGCGCTGATGGCCTTGCCGGCCTCGGAGATCTCGTTCCATTCCTCGTCGGTGAGCTGCCAGCCCACTCCGCCGAGGTTCTCGTGAAGCTGCGCCGCGCGGCGGGCACCGATGATGGGCGCGGTGATGTTCGGCGCCTGGATCGTCCAGGCGATGGCGGCCTGCACCAAGCTCTTGCCGTGAGCCTGGCCGATGGCCTCGAGGCGGTCGATCACCGGTACGCACCGGGCGAGCATCTCCGGCGTCATCAGCTTGTTGTTGGCGCGGATGTCGGCCGGCACGTCCTCCGGCTTGCGGAACCGCCCCGCGAGCAGCCCCTGCGCCAGCGGGCTGTAGGGGATCACCGCGATCTCGTGCTCGCCGCAGAAGGGGAGCACGTCGTCTTCGAACTGCCGCCAGAACAGGTTGTATGGCGGCTGGCAGCTCTCGATCCGCGCCGTGGCGACGGCCTCCTGCATTTGGGCGGAGTCGAAGTTCGAGACGCCGATCCAGCGGATCTTCCCGGCGTCCTGAATCTCCTTCATCGCGCCGACCTGGTCCGCGATCGGGCAGCGCGGCTGCGGGTAGTGGAGTTGGTACAGATCGATGCAGTCCACTTCCATCCGCGCCAGGGCCGCATCGATCCCCTGCGTGATCCCGTCCGGCGGCCCCATGACCTTGCTCGCGATCAGGCAGTCCTTCGGCGCCTCCTTCACGGTCCGAGCGACGGTCTCTTCCGAGTGCCCGGAGCCATAGCCCACCGCCGTGTCGATCATGTTGATGCCCGCATCAATGGCTGCGAACATCGTCTGCACCGACTCGTCATCCTTGATCTCACCCCACGCCTGCTTCCCAAACTGCCAAGCCCCCAGGATGATCCGTGATACGTCTACTCCCGTCCGTCCGAACTTCGTGTACTCCATCGGTCGTCTCCTTGCTTCCGCCGACAGGTGAGCCGCGCAGCGAACGCGAATACGCCGTCTCGTGATTCCCGGACGTCCAACTGCGACTGGCCCCGCTGAGGGCAGGTGACCCACTTGCGTCGAGGCGTAATGCTATTCCCCCTCCTCCTTGTTTGCGCCTTCACCCGTGCAGAGGAACTCCCGGTCATCCGTGACGTGCATTACCCCGATCTCAACCCGGACGCGACCCAGATTGCCTTCGAGTACCAGGGCGACATCTGGGTGGCGAACGTGGAGGATGGGATCGGGCGGCGACTGACGGTCAGCGACGCGTACGAGTCCCGGCCCCGCTTCTCGCCGGATGGGAAGTCGATTGCGTTCGTCTCGGATCGGTACGGGAACCCGGATGTCTTCATCATGCCCGCAGCCGGAGGCACGATCCAGCGGGTGACGTACCACACTGCCTCCGACGTCCTGGCCGACTGGTCCCCCGACGGGAAGAAGCTGCTCCTGACCGTCTCCGGGCGCGGGCACCAGTTCGCCGCGCCGTACGAGATCGAGGTCGAGGGCGGGTTCATCCGACCGGTTGTGCTCGACTGCTGCTCGATCTCGATCACGGGCTACAGCCCTGATGGCCGCTACGTCACCGGCATTCGGCGCGGCACCTCCTGGTGGCGCAAGGACTACAAGGGCTCCGCCAACCCGCAAGTGTTGGTGTACGACACCCAGTCAGACGCGATGCAGATCGTCACCGACTACGAGGGGATGGACAACTGGCCGGTGTTCGTGGGCGACGGCTCGCGCCTCTGCTTCGTCAGCGAGCGCCAGGGTCGGCCGAACGTCTTCTCGATGAAGGCCGACGGCTCCGACGTCAAGGCCCTGACGGACTTCGAGCGCGATGCGGTGACGTTCCTGACGGTATCGGGCAACCGTGAGTGGCTCGTCTTCGAATGGAACTTCGATGTGTGGATGCTTCGGGCGAGCGGGGGCGAGCCGCGCAAGATCACCCTCCGCGCCCCGCTCGACTACCGACAGACCTTCGAGACGGTCGAGACGCTGAAGTCGGGCATCGAGGAGATGGAGGTCAACCGGGACGGCAGCCTCGTCGCGATCCGCCTGAAGGATGACATCTTCTTCGTCAAGCCCGAGTTCAAGAACGACTCCATTCGCATCACCGACTGGCCGGGGCCTGACGGCGACTACTTCTGGTCGCCCGATGGGAAGCAGCTCGCGTACATCTCCCAGATGAAGGGCAAGTCGGGCATCTGGGTCGTGGACGGGCAGACCCGTGAGAAGCGCTGCCTGGTCGATGACCCCAAGTACTACCTCGACATGATCGGGTACACGCGGGATGGGGGCAAGATCCTCTTCCGGCACGATGTGGGCGGCGACGGCATCTTCGCCGCGAACCCGCAGACCGGCGAAGTATCCCAGTTCCTGCCCGATCCCAGTACCGAGGACGTCGCGATCTCGCCGGACGGCCGCTGGCTGCTGGCGCAGATTGAGGACGCGCGGTCCGGCACCGACCTGTACATCAAGCCGCTGGAGGGCGGCAAGTGGATCAACGTGACGCAACACCCGGACGGCAACTGGGGCTGCCACTGGTCCCCGGACGGGAAGAAGATCTACTTCGTCTCCCGCCGTGACGGGAACGCCGAGGTCTACTCCATCGACCTGCAGCGTCAGCCCGACAAGTTCGAGGACTACGCCGAGCAGCAGAAGGAGAAGGACGAGAAGGAGCAGACCAAGAAGCCCGAGGCGCCCAAGGCCCCTGCCGAGCCCCCGAAGGCCGAGGCCGAGAAGAAGCCCGACGAAGCCAAGCCCGAGGCCGAGAAGAAGCCCGACGAAGAGAAGAAGCTGGCGGAGGGGGAGAAGCCCAAGGAAGAGCCCTTCAAGCCGCCGACGATCGACCCCTTCGAGATCGACTTCAGCCGCATCGAGACCCGCGCCAAGCGTCTGACGAACAGCGGCGAAGCTGAGGGGAACATCCTGTTCGTGAGGGACGGCAAGACGGTCGTCTACACGAAGAACAACGAGATCTGGGCGATGGACGCCGACGGCAGCAACCAGCGACGCCACGTGAACGGCAGCTTCCGGCTCGGCAATGTGCGCCTGCAGGGCGACGGGAAGGCGATCTTCTTCGTCGACGACGGCAAGCTCAAGAAGGTGTCGGCCGACGGCGGCAACCCGAGCGACATCGACTGGAAGGCCGAGATCAAGCGCGACTCACGCCTCGTGCAGAAGGAGGCCTTCCGACAGGCCTGGGCGCTGCTGGACGAGCAGTTCTACCACCAGCCCATGCACGACCGGGACTGGAAGGCGGTCTACCAGTGGTATGCGCCCTTCTGCGACGGCACGCTTGACCGGGAGGACCTGCATCACCTCATCGGTCGCATGATTGGTGAGCTGGATGCCTCGCACCTGGGCATCTCCGGCGGTGAGCCGGGCGGCTCCAGCCCGCCGACGGCCTGCCTGGGTATCACGCCCGACCCGAAGCATCGCGGCCCGGGCCTCCGGATCGCCGACGTCATGCCCGACAGCCCCGCGGACAAGCCGAACTCGAAGCTCGCGGTCGGCGAGTACATCCTGAGCCTCGACGGCGAGGCAGTCAGCAACAACGAGCGGTTCACCGAGCTGCTCAACGGCCGGATCGGCGAAAGAGTGACGCTCACCGTGAACTCCGAGCCCAAGACGGAGGGCGCTCGTGAGGTCGCGATCAAGCCCGTCTCGTACGGTGACTACGACGGCTTGCGGTATGAGCGCTGGGTGCGCGACAACCACGAGATGGCGAAGCGCCTGTCGGACGGGAAGGTCTACTACGCGCACATCGCGGGGATGGACGACGGGTCGCTGAACCGCTTCAAGCGCGAGGTCTTCGGCGAGGCGCAGCGGTATGGGGCTCTCCTCATCGACGTGCGCAACAACGGGGGAGGTCATACGCACGATGCGCTGCTTGAGATGCTCACCAAGACCGTGCACGGCTGGACCGCCCGTCGCGGGGCGCCGCTGCGCACGTCACCGTACCTGCAGTTCGACGGCCCGAAGGCCGTCCTCATCAACGAGTACTCGGCCTCGGATGCGGAGATCTTCCCGAACGGCTTCCGGGAGAAGGGCCTCGGCCCCGTGATCGGGATGACCACCAACGGCGCGGTCATCGGCACCTACGACGTGACCCTCGTGAACGGGAGCCGCTTCCGCGTGCCGACCTCCGGCTGGTTCACCATGAAGGGCGTGGACCTGGAGAACATGGGCGTCAAGCCCGACTTCGAGGTGCCCTACCCTTACGAAGCCTACCGCGACGGCCGCGACCCGCAGATCCGCAAGGCCGTCGAGGTGCTGCTCGAACGCTTGAGCAAGGGCGAGCGGGCGGAGCCGCCCAAGGTCGAGCACTGAACGGTGCGCGGCCGACCGCGGGTGATCGAACGGACTCACCCTTCCGCAAGCACACCAGGGGTGGGGCGGGCATTCCTGCCCGCCGGGGCCATGGCGGGCAGGAATGCCCGCCCCACCACTCCCTGATCGATGCCGCACTCACCGAGGGACAGGTGAGAGGGAACGGCAGCGAATGAACAGCCCCACGCTGGCGATGGCGCTACTCGCCGGCCTCGCCGCCGGCGAGCCGACACGCTTCACCGACCGTTCGGCCCTCTGGCAGCGGTCGGAGCAGAACGTGCTGTGGGGCTTCCGGAACATGTACAACCCGCATGTCGTGCATGAGCCGGGAGCCACGTACCCCTTTCGGATGTGGTTCTTCGGCTGGGCGAGCGAGGACTGCAACCCCGGCTACTCCGGCTGTGACGCCATCTATACCGCGCGCGGGAAGAGCCTCGACGAGTGGGAGGTCTATGCCGGCGACCGTGGCTGGGACGCTGCCCTGCGCCCCGAGACTTGGGTGCCCGTGGTCTCGGCGCAGGACAAGCCGTGGGACCAATGGCACAACGGCGACCCCTCCGTCGTGCTGTATCAGGGCACGTACTACCTGGCCTACTCCTCGACCGGCTTCGACCTCGATGGGATCATGTACGGCCAGCCGGGCGACACCGATGGCGACCTCTGCTGCATCATGGGCGCCGCCTCACAGGACGGCCTCCACTGGACGAAGTCCCAGCGCCCGATCCTCATCCACGAACTCGAGATCGGCAAGCCCGGCTACCGGCCCCAACAGGACGACGCCGTGCTCGGCGGCATGGTCCACCGGCCCTCCCTGATGCGCGACGGCGGCAAGTGGCGCCTCTGGTTCGACTACTGGCAGGACACCGAGCACGGCGTGTGCATGGGACTCGCCGAGAACGAGGGCGACTTCCTCAGCCCGGCCGACTGGCACGTGGTCTGCGCCGGCGACAACCCCGCGTTCGCCAACTGGGTGAACCCGGACGTGGTGAAGGTGGGGGACAGGTACTACTCCTACGCCGACCCCTACGTCTACGGTAGCCACCCGTGGACCGGTCGCCAGATCGCCGAAGCCGTCTCCGACGACGGCCTCTCCTGGCGCGAACTCGGCTTCCTCAAGCCCGACTCTGACTCCCCCGCCAACCACGTCCCCGAAGCCCTCGTCCTGGACGACCGCATCATCCTCTTCTACGCCTGCCAGAACGGCGGCGACCCCTACGACTACCGCTACAGCCGCATTCGCTACATGACGCGACCAGTGACCGCCGACGAGTAGGCAGCGGGGCTACGACTCCTCAGCGGGGAACCACTCACGAAGCACGCGGACGAGCTTGCGGAAGGCACGGTCCTGGCAGTCGTCCAGGCGGCCCATCTCACGCGCCATTCGAGCATGGACACGGGACGACTTGGGGCGCTGATGGAGACAGCGCGCGACCACCGCCTCCAGCGCTTCCTTGGGGCGACCGACCTTGCCGTCCCCCGACAGCCCAAAACCCGCCAGGACATCAAGAAGCTGCTGTTCGGGTAGCCCGAGGATCTGTGCTGCGCGGTCGCTGCGGCCCCATGCCCATGCCTCGAGTTCCGGGTCAATGACTACGACGGCCACCGCGCCCTCGGGCCATCCCGACGCTCTCGCCCGGCTCTCCACCTCGCCCTCCAACTCCTCGGCAGCCTTCGACTCGCCACCCGACCCGTGCCAGTCCAGCACGACAATGGCGCGCTGGTAGGTGCGGCGCACCTCCCGCAGGTACTCGTGGGCACGGCGGAAGACCCAAGCGTCGTTCGACTTCGGGGGTTTGACCACGTCGTGACAGGCGATACGGACGCCGAGGGAGGCTTGGCGCGACTGCAGGAGGGCAGAGAGCACAGTCTCCGCGTCCGCGTCTGCCACCAACACGACGAGTTCCTTCGGCTGGGCGGGCATCATCCGAGAATCCCCGCCGCAAAGAGGTCGCCGAGTGGCATCGCCTCTTTCCACGCCTGCAACTCCGGGTGCTCGCTACCGCGGATGATCTGCGTAGCTCCTTCCTCATCCTGCTGGAAGCAGAGCAGATTCTCGGGGTCAGTGAGGCCTACGATGATCGGCGAATGCGTCGCCAGGAATACCTGCCCCTCGTAGACCGAGGTGAGCGACTGTATCAGGTAGTCGAGCGCCCTCGGATGGATACCGTTCTCAGGCTCCTCGATGATGTAGACGCGGTCCTCGGGGGGCAGGTACGCGATCAGGTTCAGCGCCATGAACCGCAGCGTCCCATCCGACAGCCGCCACGCGGGCACCCGAAGACCGTCCTCGTAGACCGCCACCAGGTAGAGGTGGCGGTCGTGCTCCTGCTCCACCACCTCGACAGTCTTGAGCCCGTGCATGACAAGCGCCAGGTGCTCGATCCACCAGTCGAAGCGTTCGGTGCCCTCAATCTGCTGGACGAGGAGAGGGAGGTTGGACCCGTCCCCTTGGTACTCACGAGGCGCGTACGGCGGACACGTGGCGCGCATGGCTGAAGGGCTCAACTCGACCGTGTGGATATGGTCGCGCAGGAAGTTGCGGAGCCACACAGCCTCGGCGAACTGCTCGGGGTCTTCCGGCACTAGTGACAGGGCGCACCGGCTCGGCGGGGTACGGTAGGACCACGGCAGGCCCTCACGCGGGACGTACTTCCCCCCCTCCGCTCCGCCACCCAACAGCAGGATCACTGGCTTCCCGGAAGGCACCATCGTACGGCCAGCCATGTGGCGAAGAGCCAGCCCACCGTCGATGCTCGCGATCACCTGCTCTACCGGAAGTGCCGCGAGGCCGTCCTCCAGCAAGAGGAGCCACTCCTCCTCGACCTCCAGGCCTGGACCGCTTCCGACTTCGCAGACGTACCGGAGGGTCTGCCTGGCAGCAGCGTCCCGTTCGACAGACGGACCGGATGCACTAACGACCAGCAGAAGTGTGCCCCCACCCTCCTTCCAGGTCAGCTCAGCCACCGAACGAGCCCGCAAGCTGATGGCCCGACCCAGGTCGCCGTCCAGTCCGAGAGCGTCCCGCAGGAATCCGAGCACATCCAGCAACGTACTCTTGCCGCTCGCGTTCGGACCTACCAGAACGTTGAAGGGCCCCAACTGCACGTCCACGTCACGCAGGCACTTGTACCCCTTCGCCTCGATACGAGTGATCATCAGCCGTCCTCCGCCATTGATGCCTCGCGCCCTATCCTTCGCCTCTCTGCGCCGCCGCTCCTTGTCCTGAGCCCCGAAGGGAACCCGCCTGCCTCCTGGGAACTACCCGACGGCGCTCCGTGCGCCAAGGGGGATGGCCTCATGTTCCGCACGCTCGCCCTCGTGCTGCTTCTCTCAGCCGTGGTGCCGTCAGCGTTCGCCCAGGGCCTCGACCGCCCGTGGATCGCGGACACGTATTTCTACTGGTATACGTGGGACTACCAGAAGGAGTTCGGGGGATGGGTGGGGGGCGTGTGGAACACGCCGTTGTATGGGTACTACGACTCGCCCTCGTATGCGGACAACCTGCGGTCGCTGAGGATTGCCTCGGAGTGGGGGATCACGGACCACTTCATGGACTACTGGGGACCCGGATGGAAGGGGGAGGGCGACGAGCCGCGTGAGGCGACGGTGATGCGGGCGGCTGAGGAGCTGCAGCGGCGCGGCTACAACATCCACATGAACTTCTACCAGGATGGCGAAGACTTCGACATGGCCGACTTCGCCAAGAACCTGGACGCGGGTCGCAGCTTCCGCTTCTACGTCGAGAACTGGGGCGATTCGCCGGCTCTGGCGCGCGTGAACCATCAGCCGGTGCACCTGATCTACGGGCGTAATGGGCTGCCCAAGCCCACGCAGGACGACGCCGGCTTCCGGGAGTGGCTCCGCTCGCGGTACGCGAGCCTGGAGGCGCTGAACGGGGCGTGGGGCACGTCGCTGGCCTCGTGGGAGGAGGCGAAGCTTGACTTCGGGATGGGCGTGCGCCGCGCCGACTCGATCCGGTACGCGACGCACGTGTGGCAGACGCAGTGGGAGCAGACGATGCAGCGCGCGCGGGAGGAGCTGCGCAAGCCCGCGCCGCGCGTGAGCTTCGACGCAGCGTACCAGCCCTACCTCGGCTGGGGGTACAGCGCGCTGCCGAAGTCGACCGCCGGCCCGCACTCGTATGCGGGCATCTTCGGCGTGCCGCAGGACCAGGACACGGAGCGCTTCATCAACGCCGCCGTCGCGAAGGCCTACGGCACGGTCTTCTTCGACCACTTCAAGAACTTCTACCATGACATCGAGATTCGCACGCCGGGCGCGATGTACTCGCCCGAGTTCCTCGCGTTCGACCGTTTCTGGGCGGGAGCGCTGGTGCGGCGGTCCGAAGCGCTGCTGCATCTCTCCTGGAACGAGTGGTGGGAGGGGTCGAACCTGGAGCCCTGCTGGGAGTTCGGCAAGACCTACTGTGAGAAGAACCTGCTGTGGTCGAGCGTGATGCAGCAGTGCTTCGGCAGCCTGCACAACTGGAACCGCGGCGCCAAGGTCGCCGTGCTGCTGAACGACTGGCTGTGGCTCACCGGCAGCCGCAACACGGATGACGTGTACGGGTGCGTGGAAGCTCTGCGGCGGTCGAACGTGACCTTCGACCTGCTGCCCGATGACTTCGTCACGCGGGAGCGCCTCGGCGAGATCGAGACCGTCATCGCGCCGACCGGCGCCGCTGGGCTGGGCGAAAACGCGGAGGGGCAGCCGATCGCGCAGGTCCTCAAGGACTGGGTCTCGCAGCGTGGCGTGAGCCGGAAGCTGATCGTCTCGCAGATGCCCGAGTACGTGGAGTGGCTGGGCCTCCAGCGGGCCAAGGTGAGGCCGGGCGCGCAGCGCGGCCCGGACATGAACGTGTTCGCGGACATCGGGAGCGAGGGCGACGAGAAGTTCATCCTGTCCGGCATGAGCGTGCGTGAGGACTGGGGCAAGCTCCCGGAGGGCGCGTTCGGCGCGGTTGAGGGACAGCAGACGCGCCGCTGGACGCCCGCCGTCGGCTCGACGACGACGTTTGTGTTCCCCTTCTCGCCGAACCGTGACCACTTGCTGCGCTTCCAGGGCATGGCGTTCGGGGACAATCGCCTGACTGTGATGGTCGGCGACAAGGTCGCGGGCACCCTCGATCTGGCGACCGGCCCGAATGAGCCGGAGCTGCGCATCCCGGCGAAGGTCATCGGCGACACGCGCATCGCCGAGGTGCGGTTCGAGTACGCGAAGCGGAACGTGCCCAAGGAGATCGACCCGGAGCGCTACCCAAGCGAGAACCGCATCTGCAACCTCGCGCTCGACTGGGTGCAACTGAGCACCGACAACATCCCCGCCCACACGCGCGACCAGAACTACAGCCTGCCGAGGGAGCAAGTGCGGGTTGGCGACAGCATGGGGGGAGGGTGGGAAGGTCGCGCACTGCGCATCGACTGGGCGCCACGCGAACCTCTCATCGGCGGGCCGCAGCCGCACGAGGTCCGCAGCCGCTACACCTCGGACGGCGCGGCGCGCGACATCGTGACCAGGATCGGGGACGGGCAAGTCTGGTACTGCAACGGCCTGCTCGGCGCAGCGAACGGGCGAATCGTGCAGCACATCCTGACCCAGTGGGCGGGCCATCGGCCGGAGTGGGTGCTGGAGGGCGAGGATGTCAAAGGAGCGCTGCTCAGCGCCGGCGGGAACACGCGCGTCGCGGTGGTCTACAACTACGATCCCGCGCACCGCAAGAAGATCACGCTCCAGGTCCCGATGACCGATCGCTCGCTGGTGGAGGTCACCGGGCTCTCCATCGACGGCCGGGCGCTACAGCCGGTGACGGGCGAGGTCTCGGTGGAGAACGGGCGAGTCACGATCGCCGATGAGACCACCTACTACGCCGCCTACGCGATCTCCTGCGGGCCGGTGCAGGCCGACATCCCCGAGCTGACTATCACCCCGGGATCGACGCTGCGCTTCAACGTCAAACTCGACAACAACGACCCGCGACCCGCGACCGTCACCCTCGGCCTGATCTCGCCCGTGCCCACGATCACCGCGGCCCCTGCCGTGACGTCGCTGACCGACTACGAGGACAAGGAGCTGCCCTTTGAGATCACCTGCGCTCCCGAGGCGGACTGGGGACAGAAGACCGTGATCTTCGACCTCGCCACGGGGGGGCAGCATGTGTACCTGTGGCGGAAGCTGCAGGTCGTGCGGCGGCCCGAGCCGGAGATCACGACGACCCTCGTTGACCGCGCCCGTCCGCGGCTCTCCGTGCGCAACACGGAGCACCCCTTGACCGCCAGCGGCACGGCCGAGCGAGTGACGGTGACCGTGGACGAGAAGAAGATCGGGTTCGGCGATCTGCGCAGCGGGCAGGCGGCGGAAAACGATGTGGACCTACCGCCGCCCGGCGACCGCCCCGAGCTCCTCCTGCGCCTGGCGGAGGTCGCCTGGCAGGCCGGCGATCAGGCCGAGGAGAGGGTGCAACCCATCGCGATCGCCTCCTACCCACGCCGCTACCCCTCGGTCCCGGCCGCGGTGGCCCCGATCCTGGTGTTCAACGGCTCCGAGAGGCCCCTGGAGGCCCGGGTCATCACCATGCCCGTCAGCCAGCTCAAGCGCTACGCGCGGGGAATGGGGCTGCGGTTCCACGTTCGCGACCAGGACGGCAACCCGGTGACCTCGCAGACGAGCGCCCACGGC